>Ga0228710_1000052_pt1 | contig 84082 bp, 57 predicted proteins | sample MedpolnodulmetaG_FD_177995 | JGI IMG/M metagenome (GOLD analysis project Ga0228710, IMG submission 177995) | Root nodule microbial communities from Medicago polymorpha collected in Santa Monica, California, United States - pink nodules | ecosystem: Host-associated > Plants > Roots > Nodule...
TAGCAATCTATCTTAAGTTATCACTCTAGACATGGATGGTAATATTTGATAATCACTTTTAATCTAGAACTTAAGGCTTTTGGGTAATTTAATCGGTTGGGAAATCGTCTATTAAGGCTTTTGAAGTACCTGGAAGTTGAAGTTTGTTGTTGAAGAAAAGCCAATAATCCGAAATGCGTAAAATCACAATTGGAACTGCACTTAAGTGCAGAAAAGCCAGAGGCAGTTAACTGCCTCTGAAGCCAACGACAATTAACTGTTGTCGGATATGCCAGAGACAGTTAACTATCGCTGGGGGTGATTTGGTCATTTCCATGTGTCAATATGAACTTTTTGATGTCAGAAAATCAATTTTCTTTTTCAAATTGTTCTTTTCGTCAATTGCCGTTGACCCACTGTTTGGATCAGCTTATTTTAGAGCTTATGCAAATAAATATGTCTTTATGTATTATTTATAATCTTGTTAATGTAGTTTATGAAAAAACTGTTTATGAAGGTAAACTTTTTATTAGTGAGAACTTATAAATTAAGATAAAAACTTATTTATTTATATAAGCTCTTTTTCATAAGCTCAATCCAAACGGAAATTAGTAACAATTAAATACCGTTCGGCTTTTCAACGTCAATTAACTATTGTTGGACACTTTTAAAACCGGTTAAACCGACTTAGAAAGTGATTAACCCGATCTAAAGAGTGTCAAACGGCAGTTAGCTGTTGCTTGAAAGACGAACGACAGTTAACCGCCGTTGGGGTGTTTTTGAGCAATATTAGAAGTGAGATGAACAATTTCCCTTGATAAACGTCATATATGGGCCACGCACTTTTGCCAGATCAAGCCCATGGTCACAGCAATAAATACGTTCATTTCATTTTTATTTTCTTGATCTTGAACATTTTTCATACAAGTTCTTGATCTTTAACTTAGAGAGGGCATTAATCGTTACGCTATTTGATTATTGATGACGTGGAAGACATAATATTTGCCGAATGCTTGATAACTTGTGATCTAGTCATACAGGGTCTAACAATTGATTCTTGCATCTCCAATGTATCTGGGGCTTTGTTCAAGTGGTTCTCTGCCTATCACTGCGTGAAAAGCTGGTTTCTTTCGAACAAAAAAAAAAGAAGAAGCTGGTTTCAACTAATTAAAAAATTAAAAGACAAAAAGAAAGAAAAAAAAATACATGTATGCACGAATTAAATCCTAAGGGTTACCTTTACTCCTATTTGTAATCACGAAGTGTCTTTTCACTTTAACGAACAATATGCACTTGATTTCCCACACACCTTATTCGGATTCTAAAATCCAAATTATTGCGACGTGTTGTTTTAGAGATGTTTATGCCATTCAGATTCTATAGTATGAACTTTATTTGACACGCGAGAAATCAATAGAGTGAGAAAAGAAAGCATAAGATATAATTGCAATGTCAACTTCAGTATGGATCCCTTAATTAGCAGTAAAGGTGCAACATGATATGGACATGAGTATCCCAAAATGCTTCCTCTAGGGCTTTTCTTTTTCTAGCCTTACGCACGTAGTTTGGAATTTTGTTTAGGTTCAAAGCAACAATTATCATCAGCATAATTGTGATGATAAGCTAAGTAACTAAGGACGAAGGGAGTATAATTTTACTTGCACTATAATGGATGGATTGAAGCTATTAATTACTTCATTTACAACCGTTTAAAAAATTATTTAGAACAGTCTGAGCTTCCTTCAATAAAAGAGGGTAGAACAATTCGATATTCCATTAATCATGACAATTGATGTACCTATTCAAAAGTCAAAACCGAAATATGATAACCATGCTCATTTCATTCAAATTAATTATATAGATAGATAGAAAGAAAGTGTCTAGTTATTCATTGAAAAATATGATTTCTACTATTTATGTTATGGGTCATGCTAACTGGTGTCCCCGGGCACTGGTTAAGCATACCAAAAAAAGAATTTATTATCATAAAATGAAACTTTGTTGACTTATTTATGGATTAATTACACAGTTTTCAATGCAATAATTACTATATAATTTCCCTTTTTAGTATCCTTAACCAGTGCCCCGGGGGCACCGGTTAGCATTTCTCTTATGTTATTTAATTTCAACTTAATCATTTAAGCCTAATATTACATTTTTTTAATTAATAAAAAATATTATCAATTTTATATTTTGTTAAAAATTAATATAACAATAATATCTATAATAAAATTGTGCGATAATATGTGTATTTACCTAGTATATATAACTGAATCCTTTTATTGATTTTACCGTGTAGTCGATTGTAGATCATTAGATTAAAGAGAAAATACAATTTCTCTTTTAGTCTAACAACCTCGAGCCAGTTGCACCACAAAACCAACAAAGGATCAAAGTCCCCTAACACACCAATAGCCTGTTTGGATTTGCGTTTGATACATATTTCTCGCGTTTTAAGGAGCTCTGACCTTGGTTTTATGAAGCTATACTTTGTAGCTTCTATACAGTCATGTATTTTCTTGCCAATTGGACGTGGTTCTATAGATATTTAAAATCAATAGTGTTCATGTATAGCTATTGATTTTTGTTTTTTAGAATTATACACGTATATCTATCTCGTTGGGATTGCAATTGGTATGGGTTGTTTCTATAAATTCAACGACATCTCAATAAACTTTCTGAAACATCCTTGTCAATGTCAATGTCAAAATGAAAGAAAAGGAGAGAACGTGTTTGTTTGTCTTGATTAATGTTGTTCCATATCTGTAGTCTAAACTGCTTTCCACATGCACAAAGTAGTTTTTGTTCTTCCTTTCTTTCTTGGCAGCCCATTGTTTTGATGGTTGTTCCTCTGCAGTGCCCTTGCTTATCAGTTGATAAGAGAATCGTATCGTAATTTAGTAGGGTAGTGCAGCTGCATTATAAAGAGGGAATTGTAAGGTCTAGATGGATGCATAGATCCAGAATCCATCATGATCGATACTATTCAATATCCAATCATCCATGATGCCAAATTAGTTCTAGCTATCTTTATGTCCAATCCAACACAAGGTAAATAGCTAGTAAATCAGATTAAGTCAGGATACATATATGTCCTAAAAATTCAATAATGTGTGAAGCTGTCACACTTATATTGGCTTGGGGTATATAATTATATGAATTATGTACTAATATCCATGTACTAATATCCTCAAAATAAAGCTAAGAGAACTATACATTTTTCTTAGTTGGAGGGTAATTTCATTAATAATCTCATAATTAATTTGTTCCCTTCATGTAGTTTTGTTCTCTTCCCACTAAATTTTGATAGTAACACAAATATAGCTAGCTAGTTCCCTAGTTATAGAACACAATTTATAAGTAATGTTTGTTGTTGTGTACAAGAATGAGTTATATGTCTCACATCGGATAAAAGAATAAAGGTTGAACACCTTATAAGTAAGAGGACCCATAAATCCATGACCTTAAGGTTTTGGGTAAGAGTGTGGTTCTCTCTTGCTTGTGTGGCTGTTCTAGCCTCGATGTGGACGGTCCCCCCAAATCTCCCCTCAATGACTCAACGGTGGTATCAGAGCCCCGTTCGACGAAGGGTACGACCGAGGCAGCCGGTTCGTTTGCGCAGAAAGCAGCAACGGCGGTACAAGTAGTATCAGTCCGTTTGAAGGGGGAGCATGCTGAATAGATGGACTCACACTTGAAGGGGAGTGTTTGTGTACAAGTGTGAGTTATATGTCCCACATCGGATAAAAGAGTAAAGATTGAATACCTTATAAGTAAGAGGACCCATAAACCTATTGCCTTAAGGTTTTGGGTAAGAGTGTGACGTCTCTCTTGCTTGTGCGGTTGTTCTAGCCTCGATGTGGACGGTCCTCCAAAGCTCTCCCAGTGACCCAATTTAGTTTTGTGCCAAATGTGCTAATAGTAATGTGAGTGATATGTGCATATAATTTATTAAGAACCTTATTATACTATGTAATCATCAATCATGCATGTCTTAGAAACTTGGAAGGGTAAGCTTCCTATTACCTGGAGACATGCACCAAAAGCCTTGAGAAGAATTTGATTGGATGCAAATGAATTTTTGACTATAAGAATCATGATAATTATTTAAAGGTATTTTGGATGGAGACGTAAAGAAGGTAGGTAAGCATTGTGGGCGGTCCAAAGAATTTGAGTAAAGTTCTTTTTGACGAAAATGATCGAAGTGGATTTTGCCTATACTTACTTAACAGTAATAGATTTAGACGAGAGCCAGAATTTGCTAGAATTAAGCCTCGTCTCGTAGAGAAAATCAAGGTGTTTCGTCAAAAGATTCATGATATAACAAGATTAAATTTTATTTTGATATATTTAACAATCACATTTTAGTGAATCTAAATTTATATGATATATATTTTAATTTTAGTTTATAAGAATACATATAAATATGCGCAAAATTAGATTAATAAACTTGAATTTTTGAAAAATCTTAACAAATTTATAATTTAATCTGAAAAAGTCTAGGTTTTGTCGACTTGTCAATTCTGCTGAAAGGAAAGATGACTAGATCTTCCAAAGGTCTAGGTTGAGGTGGCTCAAGTAAGGGACGCTAACATAGTTATATTTTCATTCTTGCATGAAGATGGAGGGAGGAGAAATTCCCTTTTGGCGCTTCGAGTCAGGGACTTGTGGGTCGAAGATGTTGCAAAAGTTTGCCAGGAGATTGTTAGCTTCTTTTTACATCACTTACCTAATACTACTGAGGACCGATCAATGTTGAACAATATCAATCTTAGTGACATTTCACTAGATGATGATATTGCATTGTCAACTACTTTCTTGTTAGAAGTTGATGCGGTGGTAGCCGACAACAAAGGAATAAGAGCCAAGACCAGCATGGCTTCAATCTTTCTTTCCTTAAAAAGTTTTGGAATTTTCTTAGGAGGGAAATATGGGTTCTTTCAGATCAATTATTTTCCTACATCAACTTGTCATAGAGTTTCTCGTCATATTTTGTTACCCTTGCAAGGGTAGACTCCTCACTCCATCTTGGGGGACTTTATGCCTATTTCACTCATGAGATCCTTTTATAAGATGGTTAAGGTTATTGTAGGTAGGTTGATAACTTTCATGTATATGATCATCTCAACTAAGCAACCGATTTTTATCAAGGGTAGGAACTTGGTGGATGAGGGAATGGTGGTGAATGAGATTATTGACTTTGACAAGAAATCTAAGAAGTCATCTTCAAAGTGGATTTTGAGAAATCTTATGACCAAATTATTTGAATTTTTTTATATATGTAATGAGGATACTTGGGTTAGAGGTTAGGTAGTAGTTTTGGATTCAGGTGTGTGTTTTTTTTTTTTTGGTAGTCTATTTGTTTTGGTTAATGAGTGTCAAACTCAAGAAATTAATATTAAAATATCTTAAATAAGAGGACCCATTATCCCCGTTTCTTTTTCTTCTAGTTGTTGAGGGTTTGAGTGCTTCGATCAAGAGTGTAGAGGTGCACAACTTCTATTCTGATTTTAAGGTTGTCCCATGGGATTAATGTTGGTAGTCAGTTTATGAGGTTAGGAGAGAGCTTCATGAACTATTGAGTGGGGATTTTCCCTTTCAATTAGATTGTTCTGTGAGTGGAGGATGATCCTCATAGGGAGTCAACCTGAGAACCCCTCATTGATCTTATTTCCAAAAGGCTTAGGTCGTGAAGTGATAGGTTTGTTAGCCTCAGTGGGAGGGCAGTCCTTGTCAATTTGGTCATTAACTCTATACATATCTTCTATCTCTCTTATATTATGATGTCTGTTAAAGTGTGGAAGTGATTTTTTTTGCTGTTGAGGTGCTTCCTCTAAGGTGGTTCCAAGGCAGCCAACAAAATTGTGTGTGTTTGTGTGTGTGTCTCTTGGTTGAGCACCATTAATTGAAGGATTATCTCGGGTGTTGAAACCTGTTATGATCAATAATGGTTTGTGTAGGATGCTGGGCAACTCTGATTGTGGGTTGGATGAGTTACTTTTTGGGTTTCCCTCTCTTGGGAGTTTGTTCCAAGTGCTTTGGCTGATTTTAGGGATTTTGTCCGGTCTTCAAATGGCCTCTAGGAGGCTTGAATTTTTGTTTTCTTTTCTCTTTTGTTTATTCTTTGCCTACTCGCCCTTTTCCAATTTTTATGTATTATCGCTTTCTAATTATTCCCGAGTACTTTTTGCACTCTTCGTTCTTTTTTCTTATATATTATATAGAACAATATTTGGTGGACACCTATTATATTGATTGTATACACCTTGAGGGAGAAAGAATTAAGAAAGAATGATGTGATAAGTTGATGATGTGATCAAAATAGAGATAGGAAAAATATGAGATGTTAAATGGGTGTAGACAAATACATGGTGTGCACATATCATTGTTTAGACAACATTTAGCTAACATTTTCACTTCCAATATATTTGATTTCAGGCGCTGAAATTATCAAGAATGATTTTTGAACATCCCTAATTTTTCAACACATATTCAACATATCTCATTTTCTTCTTTCTTATCACATCACTAACATATCACATTTATAATATTTTCACTTTCATTATTTTTTGTATGACTGTTCTCTAAACTTTATCTTTTAAAATTATATTTACTAGAAATTTAGAATAATGATATTTGGACACCCAGATTCTCTAACACTTATTCTACACCTCATTTTTCTCTAACATTCTCATCTCATCACATCATTGATTTATCACCTCTTTCTTCTCTCTTTTTCTCTCAAGGTGTATACATCTATTGAGATGGCTACCAAACATTGTTCAGAAATTTAAGGCAACTGAAATGTAAAAATTGAAAATTCAGTGTTGTAGCCTTGTAGGATATATACTTTAGTAATGTACAATGTAAACCATAAATTATTAACGTATTTGGCGCGAGGGAAGCATAAGTGCAGATTAACTTGTGATTATAGTTTTTCTTCGAGTTCCTTGACTTGTTCTATTATGGAGTCTCCGACTAGGGAGCTTCAATGCTTGTCGTTTGATGATGTTTTTGAGGACTTGTATACCTAAGAGTATCCGTTTAGTTTTACAATTCCTTTTCTCTTTGTTTAGACTTATGCCCTCTTTTGCGGGAAAAATAAAATGTACTCGTATACTGAGTCATAATTTTTTGAAAAATGTTAGGGCACTAGTTATAGAAACACATATAATAAAGATTTTTTAGAAGTTGTGTAATCAAATATTTAAAAGTGTATAAAATATGTTTTTAAGACAAAACTTATCCTTTTTGTTTTTCTAATTGGTGTCTCGGGAACACTAGTTAACACCTTAATTTTTGTTCTTAACTTTTTCACTCTTCACTATTTTTTTCCCCTTTGTTCACAAACAAATGTACTATCGTGTCAAATATTTACATATATCCCTCTTGGATCTCTCTCTTTCAATGGTGCATAAGAACTGCTGCAGATCTCCAGATATAGGACCCACAAAGGTGTGATATAACATGACGAAAGAGATAATAAGTTATTGTCCTGTATAATCATCTCTATCAAATTTTAGCTTTTCTGCTTCCACACCTCACAGTACTGGTTCACACTTCACACCGACACAGTAGCTAGTTAGTAAATTTAGAATAAAGCCCTAAAGACTTTCAATAATAAGTTGTTATTTTGGAGGCACTCTTCTATGCAATAATATTGACAGCTAGCTATTGGACAAATTAAGAGGGAATTCACATCAATATCGGATGAGAAAAGCATGGTACAATCCCAGAAGAGAAAATAAAACGAGAGAAATATTTTGATTTCAGAATTGATAGATAGAAATTGATAAGCCATTACAATATGTATGGTACACTTTATATAGTGATGATGATTCTAAAGTAATTAATACTCCGTTTATTTTTCTTTTTCTTGATGGAACTAATGCTCCAATTATAAACTAAATTTTCTTGTCAATTGTAATATTTATTAGACCCAACATTATAACATGTCATTGAAATAGGAAATTGGTCTCTAATAGACAGATTAGACAATTTGTGTTTAAATTTCTAAATTATGATTTACAATACATTTAAAATCATACTCATTCAATCTTCAACGTACGATATCCCAGATTACAACTCTAGGAAATTAAATATTGAGTGCATTAAAATTGGAATTCATTTCGTAAATAAACGTTATCTGCATCGGTCATACTTTTAAGAAAAATTAGTACTCCCTCTCATAGAGGTCTCTAGCTAGCTGGGTACATCTTGTGCTTTTTAATTAATGTTGTAATATATACGTGGAGTTATATATCCCCAAATGTAGTGTTAGAGGCAGAGTAATTGTCACACTAATTATTCAAAGAGAAGATTGTACCGACTAGATCCCAAAATCCTGGAAAACAATTCAATCATAAGCTTGATTTTCTTTCAAAACAATCATAAGATTGATTTAAATACTAATTAATAAAAAAATCTTAGATCAATGTAACTCGAAGCTCAAATATAATTAATACAACTTGTGTTTTGGTTTAATCTATTGAAATTTGGGGTCTAACTCATTATTACAAAACCGGCTTCAAGTTGAATATCGAGACCTAACTCATCCTTACAAAACCGATTTGTAAGGTGATCTGATACCATGTTGAATATTGAGACATAACTCATCCTTACAAAACCAGCTTGTAAGGTGAGGATTGCCTCCTCTATATAAACTTTTATCAAAAGTTTTATCTATCCGATGTGGGACTTGAGTTTTTCCCAATACACCCCCCTCAAGCCCAACACTCTTTGAGCTTGGTGCGTGAATTGGTAGGTGGCCCTTGAATTCGACAAGCTCTGATATCATGTTAAAATTTAGGGTCTAACCCATCCTTACAAAACCGACTTCCAATATAATCTACATATTTTTTTCTGGCAATGTTCAATTTTTTTTTATACATATATGCGGCATTGATGAAAACCTTCATAAGTAATAGTATTAATTATATCATAGCAAAATATTCAGTGTACACCACATGCGAGTTTATATATAGACCTTGTTTTTGCTTTCTTAAAAAAAAAATATAGACCTTGTTTAGTGTACACCACATGCGAGTTTGTAGACCTTGAAATGAAGAGAGAAAAAAAGATTGATATGATAAATTGATGATGAGATATGAAGAGATATGTAGAGATAAAATGAAGTGTTGAATGAATATATAAAAAAAATCAGTGTTCAAATATCATGGTCATACTCCTAAGCCATGACATAAGGATGATGAGATATTCTTCTATGATCATAAACATAAATAGATTATGCATATATAATTAATACTGTAGAGGAAACAACAAAATCTTAAATCCTTGAAATTAAACCTTAAACCTTTGTTTGTTTCCGTTCAATATATAACCTGATACAGACAAATTTTCCGGTAAGTTTAGCTAGATACAACTAATATTGAGTTGATTCTTCACTCTATATATCTAGGTGATTGTGAGCCCAATTAGGGCAATCAAGACTGAGATTTAATTTGAATTAACCGAGCCGAAATTTGATATATCTTACCCACTCCATCCTATGCATGCATTTGCTCAAAATTAATGTTGTAGTACATCATATCATATCGTATATATATTATATTATATAAATAATATCCCAACAGAACCCTAGCTAGTGTACCAAACCAAGACTTCAGCATCTCTGCGAGGTAACCGCCCAACATATACGTACGCATGACAGCCTAATTAATTGCTGTCTTGCTTGAGAATGCAATTTTTTCTCTAATGATATAAAGATTAAATTAAACAAAATAATACACGTGTCAATTAATGTTTATGAGTGTGTTTGGAGAAAAATGAGAGACTGACCAACACAACTTTAGTACAAGGTTTTTTTTTTTTTTGAAAGATTAATACAAGTTGTATTTGGTTTGATTTAGCAATGATATGTGACAAAACGGAGAGCTGAACAAAATTACGTATCATTCTATTTTAGGTTAAAGTAAATGGTTATCCCAAATATAAATTTTAGTTCTCTAAAAATATTTCTTAAGTTTTTTGTCCTCGAAAGTTTTTCTTCTATGAAATTAGTCAATAATTTTTAGTCAACTCATGTCTCATCATCATATATTTGTTAATACTAAAATTAAAATATTTCGACATGCTGCAAAGTGCAAAGGAATTTCGACCAAGAGCATACATACTTCGACGTACATCATTTTCGACCAAGTGTTTTAATGTGTTGAATGCAAATGTTTTTCGACCAGAGACAAAATAATCTGAAGTTACAATTGGAGTGCATGAAAGTTATTTTGTAGTGTCTTGTAATTATACCAAGTGTAGGGCTCTAAGTATAGAAAGTTATTGCTACTTTTAATTTAGACCGTAGGATTTAGTGGTGTGTGTGTGTATATATATATCAGTTTGTAATAAGAACAAGAGACGGATTCTTAATTTCTAAAAACTCTATAACACCCACACCATGGGAGCAAACGGGTTCAAGAGTGGACAAGTAGACGAATTTCCAGCCACCATTATATTCCGTGCAATTTAATTGCTTTATTAATGCTTTATTTTCCCTTTTCTTTACTCCATTCTACACTTTTCCTTTCATTTTCTTTCTTCTTCTTTTGAATGCTCATTTGAGTGTTATTTCTTTTAAGTTGTCATTTGATAACTTGTTTTATTAAAGTTGTTGGAAACAATTCTAACACTAATACGAACAATTTGATTTGTTCTCAACAAACACATAAGGAAAGATACCATAAATGCTAAACCAAAGAACCCAAAAAAGACTTTAATTCAGTCCTTAACTGTTTTGGATAATATTGTTTGTATTACCAAAAATCAGTGTAAACAATATTTTAATAATTTTTTAAAAAAATGGGTAAAATATCATGACAATCTCTAAAAAAAAGATTTTTTTAACAAAACATAAATTAAATATGAATTTTTATGTTTTTGGTGCTAAAAAATTCATATTAAATTTATGTTTTTTTAAAAAAATTCATATTAAGCTAGCATTGCTATTCCTATCACTCTTTTAAATTAATTAACCACACATGATTATGAGGTCAATCCCTTACATTTACATAGATATTAGTTACTTTGAAAAGATTAATCTTTATAATTGAACACAGAAGATGCCTATCGAAATCAATTAACCACACGACCACACCACCCTTTGCTTCCATATGGTAGTTGCTAATCATAACTACTTGCAATTGGCTTCTGTAAACCAAGTCTCCGACTCTAAAATCAACCGGCCTATTAATACACAACCAATCTTTAATAGCCCTTACCACATCCACTTTTAATTAATAATGATTGTAATCTAGTGTGGATTTTACCTAATCAATATCATTTCTGCGATCATTGGGTTGAATTTCTATTAGACGGCTCTTGCATGTAGGGACGTACGTAAAAAGTATATAACCCATATTTCCTCCCAACAAGGCTACAACAATACAATTCCCCTAAAAATTAAAAAAGGCTAGAATACAATTGCTACGTACCAAACTATTCTCTAGAGTCTAGTCTAGACTATATATGTGCCTTAAGTGTGTGGGTTGCCATTGATCACACATAGTCAATAGTGTTCCATCTATTGATATTTCAGATTTGTGCCTTGCAATAACATCAGTACTCTTCATACATATATAATACACAAAATCAATCAATACTACCTATATCCAAATTTAGATCTATTTTCTTGTTGGGTAGTCTTTTAAATTATTGGCATAGGATTTGGCGAAGAGGTTAATTATGTACAACTATGGATTCCATTATCCCAAAAAATATTGCCACTTCTTTTCATTTTAAAACATGAATGAATTGTCCTCGTGAACTTAGCTTAGTTGATAAGGACAATGCATAAAATATGCAAGGTCCGGAGTTCGAACCCCGGCCACCAAAAAAAAAAAAAACAAATGACTTTAATCCTTAGCACCTTTCTACAAGACAAGTATGATTACTAGCTAGACTGACCCACTAATTATTTGTATGTTTACTTGATCAAAATGACTACTATTATGTGATCAATGATATATGAATTTAATTTGTTGGAGATTTTGTACGGTTGTGAGAAGGATGGAAATGCAGTATGTAGGGTTATATGTCTTTAATTTGTTGACATTGTGTAATCCGTTTTCGCGGTACCACAATTTGTACTTTTTATTGTTGTTGAAGGAAACAATGTCAATTGTACGTTTGAAAGGTGTTAGATAAGAAAAAAACTTGTACGTTTGAAAGGGTTAATTATACTATAGACCCAAAAAAAAAATCTAAAGGTAAACTCTTGTCATTTTTAATAAAATAGTGAATATTATTTTAAAAAATGGAAAGATGTGTAATATTTAAGTAAAAAGTATTAATAAATTTAATACTATAATAAATTTATTAATTCTCTGATTTTTCTAGTTTATATATTTAGAAATAAATGTAGTTTTAAAGTATAACTTAATTAAATACTTGTCCTATTCATAATTGATTTAAAGAATGATAAGATTTAAGGGAGAAATTAACTTAGGAGTTTGAAACATGAACACTTCTAAGGTGCAACCCCATTAATTATGAGTAGTTTAGGTGGACTTTACAATGTCATTATTTTAAAGAAACTTATTCTTGTTTTACTGAAAAGGTGTAACTTTTAAAACCTAATGATGTTTCCACCATTAATTTACTCAAGATATTGCAATTTAAACGAGTTGATTCATTAAGCAATTGCATTGAAAATTTTCTGCCACGACAATCTCTTCCAATAATGGTGAAACTTGTTAACGACACATTTTTTGAACATAAGAACTATCTAAGAAATGTTGTCGGAGATCCTAAGGTGATGTCAATTCAAATGTGATGTGAGACAAACACTGTTAACATAATATTTAATCTTTACCGTCAAAAATAACATTTGGTTTATTCATTATGATTTCACATTAATAAAATTAAGTAGTTCTTTGTATCTAGTCACTGGCCTCTAAAGTAGATTTCGATCGACATCGCAGCTTTATTTATTTATTTACATTTTCTAATATCATGAAGATATATATAATACATGTTCACATACACATGCAGAAGAAGACACACTACTTGTTGTGTATATAAACATATATATGCTTTAATTGTATTATTTACGCATAAAAACAACCACAACAAGCCACAAACGTACTGTACTGCATGTCTACTAATAGTTACTATGAATTATTTTTCAATAACAATTAATAAATCCACACTGAATTAACACGGGTCCCACTAATATGACAAAAATATTGTCTAATTTCTTGTCTGCTACAGTCTACAGTACCGTTTGTTAGGCATAGGAGCATCTTAATTAGTCTAATAACCACATGATATTAATCTATTTGTGATCTATAACAACTGACAAGATGCTTATGTATAATATAAACTAATTAATATAACATCGAGGATAAATATACATCTTTTATTTTGCTACATACACACGTTCAACGCCTTATTTTCTCTTTATCTCTATCATCTTTTTACATCATCAAATTATCACATCTATTACATCACTTTCTTCTTTTTTCTTTTCTCTCTTTGTTTGAAGGTGTATACACCTTGTACACAAAATATTTTTCATAATGAATGCATATGATAATAGTACAAATTAACAAATTAAGAAGAATTAATCCCAATGCATGGAATGGAATTGATTGTTAAGTAGCACTCTTCATTTTCAACGTATCTATCTATCTATTACTTAATTTGAAGAATTCTAGCGAGTGCCAGTTGTGTATAACGTCCCTTAATAGATAATAATAATTTTTTTGATTGGAAGTTTCTTTTAAATTAATGTTTCTATTGATAATAACAGTGCTAATCAATTATTAATCAACTTGGTGGGGAGGTGTTAACGTTTTTCCATCTTCGAAATATACTTCTAGGCATGTTTGGGGGTCAACATGTGTGTATCTTATAATTTCATCTACGTGTGTGTTATGCCTATAAAGAATAGTTTATGTTGAAATAAAAATATTGCGTTTATTTTAACTTTATATCACTTATGTAATAAATTTATTTAACAACAATAAATTATTATTTTTCCCTTTTGGTGTTTAGCACGAGACATATACAACACTTGAGCCTGGCATGCATGCACTTTGAGTTTGTGTATTAGTTCCAACTTTGAACTGAAAGATAACAAATAAAAATTAGAAAACACAAACGAAATTTAATTACTTGTAGCCTATAGTAGGCTAATCAAATTAAGCTATAGTATTTAATATCAAAAATAAAAATATAAAAGGAAATAAATAGCCTGACGATATAATATAGGGTTGCCTTCCCTATTTTGGAATATTTGGTTGTTTCTGTTTGTTTTGAAGCAAATGTTTTTTTCTACGAATTTCTGACAGTATTGGAAGCATGCTGCTCCCTCTCTTGGAACAAAATTCTTACTCCAATCTTTTATGTTACTAGCTTTGAAAAAATGCATGAGTGTATATGTAGTGTTAATCAATAGAGCAAAAGTTACTATATAAAATATTGAGGTTATAATGACTTTATTACTTTAAAGATTTCTATAACTTTATCAAGCTTAAAAGCTTTGCACCCATTACAAGCTTAAAAGGCTTCGCTTGTTTCAGCCTCCAGAACCGCAACTTTTGGAGAAAGAAAAAGGGATTTTAATTTATAAGGCAACAAGGAAACATTATCAAGAAGTACAAAAGGTAAAAAACAAAGTATAAGAGTCTACTTCATTTTCTTTTTAAAGGCTAAATAGATTTATATAAATAACAAATGGAGTATAATGGAGATTAAGAAAGGAAAAAAAAAACAAAAAGCAAGTGATTAAAAGCTGGAAACAATCCAGTAATAAGACATCAAAACTAAGGTGAGAGAGACGACTCAACAAAAGAAACTTTATAAGAGATGTGATCGTACCAGATCAAATAGACTCGTTAAAAGGTCAAAACTGAATTTCATACAAATCACTGTACATGATGCATTAATCAATTTCTTTGTCAAAAAAATAAAATAAAATCAATACTCTTTCCTTTCTATGCTAAGAAACAAATTAACCACGTACATTTAACTATATAAAATACTCATGTAATCTCATATATTATGTTTCACATTATTTGAAATTTTTAGTTATCTAATTATATCTTATTTTAAATATCAATGAAGCATTACATTTTTCCACTATTACCCTTTTTTTATCGCAGTTTACCTCACTAATTCACATATCATTTTACAATAAAACATTATATATATTTGTTTGATTATGATCTCAGTCCATATATTTATAATGCCAAGTATGTCAATTTTAACTAGTTGTGCAATATATGAGTTCCGACGTGAAAGAAATTTTAGGATGAGACAATTAGGATAAATATATTTATAAAAATAACAAATTGAACTAACGACAAAACTTAGATGGAAAATATAGAATCAATCTCAACACGTCTATAGGTGACAAGAGAACAAAATACTTTTATTTCTTTTTTGAAAAAAAAAAATTGTAAACTTTTTTTATTACCAATTTCTATGTTTTTTTAGGTTTATAAAACAGTAAATATATTCTTTTTTAGTAAAATGTATGTATCGTATCATCAAATTGTAAAAAAATAGTTTTTCTTTTTGACAACATATAGCATCAATTAAAAGGCACTACAAAAAAAAAACTTTTCTGAGACAGAAGTGCCCGAACCAAGGTTGGAAGGACTCTCGCTCTAACAATTGTTCACGACAGATTCCGAGGTTTTGATTGTATCATTTGATGAAGAGAAAGTCAAGGAAGCAATTTGATGTTGTGATGGAGATAAGAGACCCGGCCCTTATGGATTTATAATATGAATTTTGTTAAATATTGTTGTAATATTATGAAGGAAGATGTCATTGGTTTCATGAAAGAATATAATTTGGGGGTTGCAATTCAAGCCACCATGAAAAATTTGCAATGTTAGAATGGAGGCTAACAGATGCAAGTTTAGGCTATTCAACATGATAGAGGTGTAGACGATAATTTTTACTAGGGATTAGACGACCATTAAATACCATTGTATTAAGAAAGGACAAAACTTAGGTACAATACCCTAAGTCCTGTTTGTACTATTCCCAATTAAAAACTTACATGTGTACTCTATTATCAGTTTACATCTCGTTTTTACGCTAAAATTATCAAAGGCAAAAGCTTTTTTTCTTCCAAAGTTCGACGAGTGTTTGTTAACATGGGGTGTTCTTTCCCATCTTAAATTATGCCAGACTCTCATCATGACACAAACCGACAAAGCCGCATCATAAAAAAATGTTCATCGCACCGGTGTACAATTTTTTTTTCTGGCAAATCTATGGTTGCTAATTTATGGATGGTTCCAAACATGACAAAGATATGATAAGGTTGTCTTTGTGAATTGAACTTCATTTGTTCATAGATTTTGTTGTGGAATGAATAGAGATATCCGAAGGGTATGGGGTGTTCATGATGGTGGGTTTCCATCTCATGGGTGAAACTTAAAAGTATTGTTGTAGTTAATTAAGAACCTAGGTGTAGGTGGACGGTGGTGGTTTTGATTTTAGATAGGTAGATGGTGGAAAAAAAAACTCCATTCGTAGGGAGGAACACACGAACACTGTGTAGGTGGTTGTTTGGTTTGAAGATAAACCGTGTAATTTTTTAGGGGGAAAAGAGATGAGTACACGTGTAAGTTTTTAATTGGGAACAGTAAGAACAGAACTTATGGTACTATACCTAAGTTCTGTCCACCAAGAAATATAGGAGGGTACTATTTTGGAGAACTTCAAGCCTCCTCACATGGAAACTTCAAAGCAATCAACATGTAGATGACTATCATCAGAGCGAGAAAACCGTTAAAGTGAAAACTTTTATAATGTACTCTAAAGGATGTTGTAGTCCAGTGGTACATTAATTTACACAGGCAATCCATCACATGATACACAATTTTCACGAAAGTTGATTCACAAATTTTTGGGGAGTAAGCACTAGAAGGTAACTGCAACAAGTCTTTTCAATGTTTGTCAAGGTCATTCTAAGTCTTTGAAGGAATATTCCCTCATTTCAATAAAGCCACCATACATGCTGTCAACCCAGACCAGGAGATGTTCATGGAAGTGTTTTAACATGGCTTGAAAGTAGGACATTTCAACAAATCATTGGCATAAAAACTACCACCAAGAAGAATGTAGTCACTACAACTTCCCAGACATCATGTAGTGAGATCATGAATTGTGTAGAATGCTACAAAAATGGGGAAGAAAGCAATGTTGAAAGAGGATACGAGATGCCAAAAAGTGATATCCAGAGCAAGGGATTATTATTCACCAAAAAGATTAGAAGGAAACCAGTGCAATAACCAAAACTACCGCCAAGAAGATTGTAGACATTGCAACTTCCCAAACACCAACGTGAATGGCAGGAGAAGTCATATTTTAAAGGAAGTCATGCATACAATATTGGTTAAATTTCCATAGAAGGAAAGAACTTAAGTCGACTCATATTCAAACCAGTGGTACATCTACCACATAGTAAAGGGGCATGACAAAGAACGAGTATCTCACCATCATGACTTAGAAGAAATTATAAGCTTGGTTAGAGAGTATAACATGTGTTTTAACCTAGTGAAGTGTTTATTCAAAGTCAAAGCAGGGAAGTTACTAGGTTTCATGTTGACCAATAGAGTTAAATAAGTTAACCCATACAAATGTCAATACATTATCGACATGAGGAGCCCATTGAGCATTAAAGAAGTTCAAGATTTGGCAGGGAGAATGTTTGCACTATCCAAATTCATGTCTTGCGCATGGGATAAAGCTTTCCACTTTTTCACAACTCTAAGAAAAAGAGAAAGATTTATGTGGACTCATGAATGTGAAAAGGCTTTCCAAAATCAAAGACGCTCTTATCATCTCTAATTCTAACTTGGACGAAGGAAGGGATTATTGTCTATTTGTACTTACCGGTCACTAAGCATGCTCTTAGTCCCATTTTAGTACAAGAAGTCGAAGGCAAGGAGAAACCAATATAATTTGTTATTATTTAAAGGTGAAGAAATAAGGTAAAACAAAATAAAAAATGCTAGTGGTGTAGTTGTCGTCATAACCACAACAAAGTGCTTAAGCCCTTACTTTCAAAGTAACATGATAATGGTGAAGACAGATTATCCCATCAAATATGTTCTTAAAAAACAGGTTTAGGAAGGAGGATGTTGTGTGGTTAGGTAGGATAATTTGAATAAGATACAATCTTCCTTCCAATGGGAAGTATCAAAACTCAAGCATTGGATGACATAGTTGTGTAGTTGTCATCCCTAGCCAAAGTTAAATATTCCAAATATGGATTTTATCAGTCGATGGAATCTCAAAGGAAGCGGTGTTGGAGTAGTACTTAAAGGACCGTAGATAGTATTGATTAAACAATCTCTCCATTTTGAATTCAAGGCACACAATACCGTAGGCGAATATGAAGCTCTCATTGTAGGGATAAAGCTTGCAATAGATATAGAAGTCAAGAAATTAAGGGCCAAAAGTGACTCCCAACTAGTCACAAGTTAAGTAACTGGAGAATACCAAACTAAAGACCTATAGTTGGTGACATATCTTTAAAAGGTCTAGTTCCCAGGAGGTAATTTTTGTTTGTTTGAACTAACTTACACTCCTAGAGAGCAAAAGAGAAGAACACGCCTCATAACTAAGCTAGCCAACACCAATAAGCCTGAGAACAACATGGCAGTGAGGAAACCATCTCAACTCCCAACAAGGAAGCTATAATCATCATCCCTGTCAAACAGAGAACTAGTTGGAAAACAACCATCCACTAATACAAAAAATACTTTTTAGATTCGTGCTTAAGTCGGTTCGCTCTACCACCCGTCTTAAGAAGTGACGCGGTGGCAGTTTCGCAATTCTTTTAAACTTCCTTAAGTCGGTTATAAGGGTACCCGACTTAGGGTTGATAGAATAATGAAAATAATTTTTTTTTAATAAATTCCTTAAGTCATAGGTTGACCAACTAACTTAAGAAGTCTTTTTCTGAAGTCGGTCTGTTGACCACCCAACCTAAGGATTTTCCACTCTTTTTTTTTTTTTATCAAAATAAAAACTTTCCCTCATTTATTTATTAATTTAATTAATTTTATTAAGTTAAATTAAATTAAATTTAGCCTTAAATTTATTATTTAAATTAATAGTTACATAAAAAGTATTTCTCACTTTCTCTCTCTGTGAACCTCAATCGATCTTCCTCTCTATGTGAACCTTTCGTTCTCAATCGAACCGCTATCGATCGCTCTCACCACCATCATTCTCTCCAGAACCTCCGCCACTCGCTGCTGTCATCGAACCTCCGTCACTCACTCCCTCTGTCTATCACTCGCTGTTGTCATCAAACCCTCTGTCACTCCTGTTGTTCTCAAACAAAGGTATTTTTATTCTTTTTAATCTTTTAGATTTTGTTCTATTATTTGGGTATTAGGATTTACTGAAACTGTCATGTCATTGAATTGATTTGATGAAATTGATAATTCTAGGGTTTGATCGTTTTGATTTCTATTAAGTTTGGGATTAAGAATAGTGAAAACAATTTTTTGGATAATAACCATGAATGTATGTGTTTGATTTGAACAAGGAAAAGTGTAAAGTTTACTACTTTTTCTGGCAATTGTCTTCTTTTAGTAGCCTTTGAGATTCTACCATCCTTTCTTCCTTTTGGTACTTCCCAAGTTGGCCCTCCAGACTAATGCCAATCACACCCCAAATCAAAATTTGTTAGTGCGATTCATTTGAATTTTAAGTAATAGAAGAGGATTTGTTAAAAAGTGTATTCTTAGAATTCATATAGTAAAAAAACAGAAATGTTACTTAAATATAATTTTTGACAAATATATGAGACACCATATATTAGTGTTCACGCATGAAACAAATGGTTGACAAAACTTAAACATGTGATTAATTTCATTTAGCAGGTGGTTGAAAATATCTTGTTTTTTGTTAAAACTAGTTTTTTTTGATGCACTTACCTACTAAACATAATTAATCACATATTTGAATTGTGTTATATGAGCAATAATAAAATATGGTGTTGCCTGTTTGTGTCTCAATTGATAACTTCATAAATAAATAAAATTAGGAGCACTATAATGATATTAGTATTTTTGATAGTGACTAACCAAAGTGACAACATCCCTAGCAGCAAGAGCCAAAATATCAGCACAAGATACGACCCCTGGACAAATTGCTTCCAATGCTTTCTTAGCGTTCTCAATTACATAAAATGCATCCAATGATATGTTTGGAGGCTGATCCTTTTCTGCTTTATTTTTCCCCTTTGAGTTCAACAGAATAGATCCATCACACCCCTTCATAAATTAACAAACCATATAATATATAACATGTTACTAATTAATAACAGTATCAATCTACTTTTGACTATATAGTAGTACTACATACTAATTATGTGATTCATAGCATACCCTTATGAAGCAATCAGGAAAATGCATGTGAAGCATAATAGATGGAATTGTTTTTTCATTTATGGTTGCTTTGTGTACTTCCCCAGCAACGATGGAGTCTACCTGAGGGCATGTATGCTCATAGTAATTCACACTTAGTGCACTTGCTAGAGAAGTTAAGGACACCATCATCATTGGAACTACACCTGCTCTACTAGTGAGCCCAACCGTTGGTTTGATGCCTACTACTAAGTGACACAACCACCAAATAGAGGGCATAAAATGGAGCCATCAGTTTCAGTACCAAGTGACCTAGCCACCAAATTTTCTTGCTGGTCCACTACTCGATCCACAAGGTTCACCCAATGTGTATGGATTCTACACAAAACAATGCACAAGTGCGAACTCATTCTCTAGAATCATTCATAATTAAGTTCCTATGAGAAAGCATATGCTGAAGTTATTACTTTAGGCCTCCAAAAATATTCACTCACTTTTTTTGGTTGGAAGGCACGTAATTAGGACCTTTTGCACCCCATTGGCTACAGATAGTATTTCCACTAACTAGACTAATCTCTGCTTAGGTGTTTTAGGTCTTAGCTTAAAACTCGTCACCATGAATGTGTTGAGTGGAGATCCAACTGTGAAGTTCCCCAACAAGCTCAGTGATGGCTAACAAGAAACATGTTTTTTCATAGGATAAATCAAGATGCTATATGATAAAACCACATAAGACGAGGAGAGCGATATTGTAATGCTACGGCCAAAACATAGCTTCTGTTTTATTTGCATTTTATTTTAAGACAAAAATCATAGTTCATTTAATTCATTGCTTTTTTCCTAAGGGGTAGCTAAGGTCAAAGGGTAGCTTCTTCCTTAATTTATTGCTTTTTTCCTTCAATGAGTAAGTGTTGGGGGTAGTTCATTTAGGTTTCTGCTTTTAGAAACTCATTTTGACTTTGAGATAAGCATAGATATTGTCATATTGTGATACAACTGGTCCTTCTCATAGAGTTGTATTATAATTAAATATATATCATTTATTTGATTATCCATTTTGAAATTGTTGGTTGTTGCTTGATTAATTTAGGGTAGATTGCTGCTAAAGTGTTTGTTCTCTTTCACATTCATATTTATAAGATAATAAAGGTAAGGACTAAGGATAATTTGTCTACGCTCCAATAGTTCAATTCTTTTTAGTATTACTATTAGAGTGTTCACATCATTTATTTATGCTTAGTTACTGAACATTGAGATCGTGGGTGACATTGTTTACCAGTTCACCTTTCCTATGTATGGAAAAAAAAAGTGAGTTCTTATTGTTAGAGCATTGGGTCATTTTTTTATTAAGGCCTCATAAGTCATCAAAAAGTCCAGACTATAACTCTATCGCTTAAGATGAAAAGCTTTATTTCAAATTCGATTTATCCCTCACTCAATTTTAGCTATATGACTTCATAAGTATATCAGACTCTGAACAGCTAGACAAATACATGATAAACAATGCTATAAAACAAAATTAAAAGAGGGATATACTTGAATTGAAAAGCCAGATCATGGTCAAATTAAGTAAGAAAAAGTAGTAAATTTTATACCATTCCTTGTCCACTCTGGCACTCCAACCACCTGGAGCTGCATTAGACCTGTAAAGTTGGAATTGATTTCTATTTAGTGTTAGCTCATGGAATTGATTTTTTTTTGTTGGATAAAGTAGTTTGGTTTTCTTAGATTAAAGTTGGATTTAAATCAACTAAAATTGTTTACTAACTTTAGTTCATTTCCAATATTACTATAATATAATGGTGACGGTTGATGTCATTGTAGTGTAGTGCAGACAAGTGTTTACCTTTGATTAATCATGTTAGAATGAAACATCGTATGACATGTAAATATAGAAAGTCACATGCTAAGTATTCTTTTAAGTGATGTTCATATACACTCACAATAAAAATGGGGGAAATTAGGCATAACAACCTCTATACAAATAACACCATCGCTCTTATACATATATAGGCTTAATATCCAATCTTCCTCCACCATATTCATTGTCATATCTTAGGACCCTTATCTCTAGGTCTGCAATCTTCTTTTTCTATTTTCTTCATGATATGTTCTTGTATTCTCTTTAATTTTCTTCCATTTTATGCCGGTATAGCTTTGAAAATATCGTTGAAACTATTCTGATCAGCAAAAATATAGGGGAACATGTGGATTTATATTTGACCCTGAAACATGTGAGCTACAATTTTCTTGTTCTGTATTGGTTATTATAGATATATACGAAATTGTATTATGTCATTGTCATTCTTATGCATAGTTTCATTTCAGTCTTTTGTGTATTAAAAAGGTTCACTAATCCATATAGCTTTAAATTGAATTTTCTGATTGAGAAAACATCGAATAATAGAATGCCTTCTGATTGAGAAAACATCAAATAATAGAATGCCAAATTGTGTTTGCATGGTATGGGTCACATTGCCTTGAGAAAAATTGACTGAACATAGGTTGCAGGACAGTTATGCATATTAAATTTGATGATAAATTTGATGTTGTAGGATTCTCCAGTGTCGATGGATTTGTGCAAAATGGATGTGAGGACATCTTGGTGAAAGCCCTTGGGCAACATGAACACTCTGGTCGTGTTTGTGTTGTTGGTCGAGGTGTGGGAATTCGAGAATACTTTGGATCAAAATCTCATTCCACCCCATCTATTATCAATGATTCCCAACTATCAACCTTGACTAAGAAGTTTACACAGGACGTGCTTCAGTCTCTTAACTCTCAACAAAATCAAAATTTCCCAATTTATTTTCCTAATACCACTCAACATGTTAGCACAAAGGGTAGTTGCTCTATTGTTCCACAGACGCCAAATGATGAAGAGGATATCCCAGAAGAGTGTGAATTTTATATTGATTGAAGCAGTAATGTGGTGGCACATGCTAATGTGTACAACCTAGGGCTCACTATACACAATCCGGTGCTAACTAATGATATCGTTAGAGTGATTGTTACCAAGGTGATAGATGCAAAGGTTCAAGTACCTATACCTACTGATGAGGTGTCAACAATTGTTGAGGCCGTCAACACTTTCATCAAATGGCCGAAAAGACTTTTGCGAGTTATTGCGAATAAGGTATTTATTTTATTTATGTCTATCACTATTTACACTTGATACTGTTTAGACTTGTGTAGTGTTTTATCATAATGGTTTAGGATGTTGATATACCTATGAAAGTTGATGTTCCACCAAAAAAGTCGGAACCTATTTGTCAAAAATTGATAGTGAATGCAATGTATATGGAACAAGTTTTGAAGTTTAAGGCTGAACATAGAGGGATTGTTGAGCTACCGAGGGACGATATCATGGACTTGTGTTTATGTAAAAAGAATTACACTTGACTATTTTGCAACTGTGGCTGATGTAAGTATATTTTGTTTGTAAATTTAACGGTCATTCAATTACTTAATTTTATTTCTAATGTAATTTTGTTTCACTATCAAGGTATCTACACTGTCGTTGTGTTGAATTGGGCAAAAGTGGCATGTACGGATTTCTTGACCCATATTACACTCTTAGTCAAAATGACCATATTAGTGTTCAAACCTACATTCAAAACACATGGACCATAATAAAAAGGATTTGTACCTAGCTCCTTACTTTAACAAGTAATTTTTTTCTCTCTTTATATTCAATCACTTGTAATATAGAGATTTGAATTTTACAAATAATTTAATTGTTTATTGCCCTTGTAGTCATCACTGGCAGTTGCTCATACTTAATCCCAAGAAGCGCGAGGTAACCTTTCTATGTTCATTAGGAAAGAAGCCGACAAATAAAAAAATATCAACCATTGTTGATTTGTAAGTATTCAATTTATTTATTGTACAATAAAGTAATATGGTTTTACCCCACTATAAGTTGTTTACACATGCTACTGCTTCATCTATCATCTTTGTGGTGTTTCTGTATTAAATATCTTCTATTTTGAATAGTATTTACCGACTAAATGGTCACATTTGATTATATTCAATTTCAGAGTTAAAGGCAATCAGTTTGTTACGAGAGCGGATATTTATCATGCTACATATGTTGAACATTATATCCGGTGGTGTTGTGGGTTCGTGGATGCAAGTACGTATAAGATTTTTTTAACAACTATTATAAATTAATTAATTAATTTTATTTTTACATGTTTATTTGATAAACTAAAATTATGTCATCATTAATTTATTCAGATATTTGCGGATTCAACTCCCTTTCAAAAGGATGAAGTTGAAAATGTTCAAGAACGTTGTGCAAATTTGATTATGGAACTTATTGAAGCAAATGCGAAGTTTAGTGCGAGACATGTTTTTTTTAGCAGTTGGGGTTTTAGCATAGTGTTAGCCTTGTTTTGAGTTTTTTGTACTATTTTCATTTTGGTCCTAACATAATCTTTACTCTGCCACTGCAGTGACTATTTACTTTCGTATGACACTATAGTTCCATGGTTTTATTTAATTAGTACATGTGGATTTTGGTTATGATTTACTCTTCAATACTATTACTACAAGGTAGTGACATCAGATATTCTGAATGTATTCTGTCAATAAAAAAAAAAGATATTCTGCATGTATGCAGTGGAAAAAAATGGTTGCATTAAAAAAAAATGGTGCATGTATGTTAAATTTTTTTTTTTAAAACTAAACTTTTTAAGTCGGTTAAAATTGGGCGACTTAAGAAGTTAATTTGATACCTTAAGACGTTTGTTCGATCTGACTTAAAAATCAAATACTTCTTATGACGGGAGCTATTAGGTCGCATATGTGCCCGATTTAAAAAGTCCTTTTTAACCGACTTACAAAATCATGCCTTAAGACGGTTGTTAAATCTGACTTAAAAAGCAAATACTTCTTATGACGGGAGCTATTAGGTCGGACGCGCGCCCGACTTAAAAAGCCTTTTTAATCGACTTAATGAGGGTTTTTTGTACTAGTGATCATAAGATATCTACAAGACGCGAAACTTTTCGAGTCCCCCAAGGAAGCAATAAAATTAAGGGTAAATGAAGCAAAATAATCTCTTTTCAATGAAACATTGTACAAGATGAGAGTAAATGTGCCAATAATCTTATGTTTTAACGAAGATGAAGCTTGTATAATAATGGATGAAGTTCATTGAGGTATTTCTAGAAGTCATATAGGATGCAGAGAATAGATAAGGTAGATCATCAAGGCATGCTTTCATCATCCAACTTTGACTATCGACAAATCAAACTTTGTTAAAAGGTGCAATAAGTGCCAAAGTTTTGTAAGCCTTCATCATTTCCCAATAGATATCCTACAATCAGTATTCTCTCCTTGGCCTTTCTACACGTGGGGAATATACATTCTTGGTTTATTCCCTTCAACACGAGGGCATTTGAAGTTCTTGATCGTATGAGTAGATTACTTCACAAAATGGGTTGAGGTCAAACCAGTGGCTACAATCACTACATAAGGAGTTTGTAAGTTTTAATGGAAGAAAATTATTTTCAAGATCGGACTCCCTAAGTACATTGTATAAGATAAAGACATGTAGTTCACCAACTTAGTCGTAATAGAATTCTGCGAAAACCTAGGCATTTAGAACAAGTCCACATCGGTGGAACATCCCAACCCAATTGGAAAGTATGATATGTAAGAAGGTGATCCTATCTGACTTGAAGAAGAAGCTCGATGAAGTGAAAAGATGGTGGGCAGAGGAGTTATACTAGGTATTATGGTTTTATCATACAATCTCTCATTCTTCTACTTGTGAAACTCCCTACAAGCTGGTGCATGTCGCAAATGTTATCATGCCTATAGAAATTGACATCACGAGCTGGCGCTGAGAACACACTAACGAGGAAGAAAACGATGATAATCAGAAAAATAGTCTAGACATGTTGGATGAAGTGATAGGTCCCTATTTACAAGGCCAATTTTTTTATCGAGTCCCCCATCATTTACCGTGAATATGTTTCCTTTTTGTTCTTTGATTTCTATTTTCATAAAAATACAAGGAAACCACATTTTGTTGATGCAAAGGTCGTGCGGCCCTTCTTCAAGAGGGTGGTAGCCAAGTTTACCTCCCCTATATGGAGGCAACCAAAGATGACGAAAGCTTGTCCAAAAGCATTGTCTCATTTCAACAATCTCAAACTCCCTGTTGCACAAAAAACATTGGACCTTTATGTTTTTTTTTCCTTTGAATTAGTCCTTTAAATTTTTCCTTCAAATTGACCCTTTATGCTATATTAAGTTTAAACCATTTGCCTTTAGTTTATATTAAATTACGCATGCTTGTTCTTTAGTTTGAGCTTTTTCTCGAATTATTGTCATAAAATATTAAAATCTAATCCAAACTAGGAAGTTAAAAGACATTGATTGTGCAGATAGACTTTTATCACCAAGTTTTTAGAGGCTATACATGTGCCAAAATGATTGTAGAAGAAAAAAAAATTCAGGGAATTTAGTTGTTTATGGTTGTTTTTTGAAGAATTAGTATGAGGGACATATTGTTGCAACATTTAGTAGAGTTTCGAATGATCAAATGCTTTTAATTGCAATAGTCGTTGTTGAAAGTGAGACAAATGACTTACAATGCAAACATAATGTAATTTAAAGGTCTATATCGAGGTAAAAAAAACTTAAAAGACCAACCGAAGAAATGAATCAAACTTAAAAGAACCGCATAAGCTAAAATAAAATATTAGAGTGTCTATGTACATTTTCCAATAAAATATTAGAGTGATACCGACTAAAATTGGTTTGATTTTATCTAACAACCATCATTCAATTAATCTTGGCAAACTATATCTTTAATATTATTATTTAACCGTGTAAAGTTAATGATCTATATACATTTAATGGAATTTCACGTGCAAAAATCACTGTCCATTGTTGTATCCTTGAACAAGGCCTTTATAAAGCCCCAAAAAAACTTAACATTTTATTCATCATCATCTTCCACTTTCTCTTGAAGGATACAAATAAAATTGATTGATTGTTATGTGTTTACCTGAAGAGGAAAGAGATAGAGTGAAAGACATGGCACTAGAAGCAGTGGTTTATCCACAAACACAAGATCCTTTTAGTTATGGAATCAAAGATTTTTACAACTTCAACTTCAACACTCTTGTTGCAAAAGAACAAGAACAAGAACAAAGATCTTTCAGTTTTGTAGAAAACCAAACAGAGAATAATTGTCCTTATGTAGATTGGAATAACAATAGTTCCACTTTTTCACCACCCCATTTGAATGAAGTTCAAGAAACCACTACTGATCCAAGTAGTAATACTAATAACACTCAAAACTTTCATGCTTCACCTTCTGTGAACACAGTTATTCGTCCGAAAAGGCGCAGAGCTAGAAGCAGAAAAAACAAAGAAGAAATTGAGAATCAGAGAATGACTCACATTGCTGTTGAGCGTAATAGAAGAAAGCAGATGAATGAGTATCTTTCTATTCTTCGCTCTCTAATGCCATATTCTTACATCCAAAGGGTACTTACTACTTACATAACATCACTTAGAATATATGTTTAGATTAGCGGTGAGTTTAGTATAATCACGGTGTATCACTTTGATTTTAACATAAACTTTCACTTTGGAGTTTGAAAAAAATCACTGTGATTTCGTCAAACTCATCGTGATTATAACATGCAGTTACATATCATTAGACATAAGTTAGTTATCTCGGCCAAACTTTAGATTACCAGAGCTCCGTTCTTCTAGAAACTCTAGAGGGCTAAGACAAAAACAAAAAACTGAGTGTGTTTGTTTTTTTGTTGTTGGTGAATGCAGGGTGACCAAGCTTCTATAATTGGAGGTGCTATTAACTTTGTGAAAGAGCTTGAGCACAAGTTTCATTTTCTTGGTGCTAAGAAAGAAAGAGAGGTGAAATCTGATGATGCTGGTGGATCAAACAACATGCCATTTTCTGAGTTCTTTTCATTTCCACAGTATTCAACAAGTGGTAGTGTGTGTGATAATTCTAATTCTGCAGCTACTGTTGGTGAAAAAGTTGGTGAGATTCAATCTTGCATTGCTGACATAGAAGTGACAATGGTGGAAAACCATGCAAATCTTAAAATAAGATCAAGAAAGAGGCCAAAGCAGCTCTTGAAAATGGTATCTGGTTTGCAAAACATGCACCTCACAATCTTGCATTTAAATGTTACTACTACTGATGAAATTGTTCTTTACTCTCTCAGTGTTAAGGTTTGTGTTTGTTATTTCTTTTGATTTTTTCTTGTTGCTTTAGATTTCTTTGAACAATTTTGGAAGTACTTTATTAAAGTGAAAATGCTTTGAAATTTTTTTATTTAGGTTGAAGATGATTGCAAGTTGGGATCAGTGGATGATATAGCTTCAGCTGTATACCAGATGGTCACTAGGATTCAACAAGAGGCAATGTTGAATTAAGATCCATTTAGTTTTTTAACCTTATTTATCTTTTATTACTCTATAAATTATGGGCTCCTTGAAGGAATTTTTTGGTTTATTCCTTCTTATGTTATTTATGTTCTTATAACTAGATTCTCTTGATCTCTATCTCTCTTTTGTTTGGAGTTGATGTGGAGAAAGTTATGCTATATTGTGCAGCTTGAGACAAACCTAATAGTTCTTGGTCAATTCTACCTACCTTGGTTGGAAATTGGTAGGACTTTGTCTTCTTCACAACCATAAGCCAAATTGTCATAATAAAAATTGACAATTTCTCAAAAGAACATTGAATGAAAATGAAAGCTGAAGATTTTAGGCTGTTGTTTTGTTGCATAGATATAATAATAGTCCTTTTTGTTTTCTTTTATTTGGCTGTCATGGTTTAATGAAATTATGCTAAAAAAATAAAACTAAAAATTCTCACTTAGATTGGTCTTGACTCTTGATACATATGTCTTGGTAACATCTGAAATACAAGCGGTTAGTTTGGTAGAGTTACCGTTTGCCGTCAAAATTTTGGTAAAATCTACGCCTAAAATTTCAACAAAATCATGATATCAACGTAATTTTGGCGTAATCATCATCTTTACAAGCATGCATTAAAATGTGTAACATTTGATTAAAAGAAAATATAACAAAAAAAGTCTTGTGTTATATTATTATGTTGTGGACTTGCAGAAGAATGGTTTAACTGTCAAAAGAGACACACCTAGTCTGTAGTTTGTACTAAGTAGTAAGATTGAATTGCAGGGGAAAGCTGCGGAGCACAGTTTCAAAAGAAATAAAGCTTTCTCTTTGAATTGTTTTTTCCACACTGAAAAAAAAGAGAGTGCACTCTTATTATCATTATCAAATTTACTAAGTTGAATCTAGGAATCTTTTGATGCATGTGTTTGAGTGTACATGTATTTTGTATTCATATAGAAGGAATTGTCACTTTTTTGTGTGTCAAGAATTACTTTATAACTATTTAAAATGGGTTTGTCTAACATGCAACATTACATACGTTAAAGTTACTAAAAATAGTAAATTTTTATTAAAAATAAATAATTATTTATTAAAAAGTTATGTATTTAATACAAAATATACAAGTTCCAATGCAAAGTTACTATTTAAAACTTCTTAACATATGCAAATTTGCACATGATAGAAAAAGCAATTTAAAATATGCAAAACATTAGCACATTGGAAATTATGGACTCATAAAGTACTACTCTATAGTAAGCTCGGATCCCTATGTAAAAAAAGGAAACTTGGATAATGGTGGTGGGGTTATTGAGTATCTCCAAGATCAGAATGAAAAGCATAAAGTTATATATGCAAACTATTACTAAATTTTGTATTAAACTTATAAAATGAAGAAGTATAAATTGAGTGATTTGAGCTAGCAATTAGAGTACCTACTTGTATTAAACTTAATCTAGATTGTTTTGTACCCTAACTTTTGGTATCCATTATATTTATTTAAGTTTTTTTTTTTGAAAGAATAGATTTAAGTTAGTATGAGAATAAATGATTGTTTGAGTACCCAAGTTGGCTCTTAGTGTGTGTTTGATTAAATTAATTTTGTAAAATGATTTATATTTAAATACGTTTACATGAAAGTTAGTTTGAAAAATTAAATTAAGTGTAAAAATCATATTTAAAGGCCAAAATTACAAATCTTTATTTTGAGTTTTTTTTACTCCATTCTATCTCAATTATAAGTAACTTTTATGATATATTCGGTCGAACTATATACGATTTTAAAAGTGGTTATCATAAAAGTCAAACTATTTTTATAATTTGGCAATTATTATTGATTAATGTTTTTATCATAATCACAGTGAATTATCATAATTTTACAAAAGTTACAAAGTGTAGCTTCAAGAAATTAAGGTGACTTAAAATAATTGGGACAAACACAATGCAATACCAAACATGCATTTGGCCTTTAGTTTTTTCACCATCTCATTTCCCTATTATAAATGTCAGATTTCACATGAATCGGTCTACACAACCCTACAAGGGTCATAGCGTCCTCTTATACAGCTTAGCAAAATATGATATGATATAATATAAATAGTAGAGATTCATCGATTGTTGAAGAAGCTCCTGAATTGTAGTTCAGAAGATTCCAACTCTCAATACACCTGTTTTGTTTTCACCTTCTTGTTCTCTTGCGCGGGACTTGTCGTTCCTATAGATTCCAACCCCTTCTCTCTCTCTCTTGCATTATTTCAAAGTTTGCTTCATAGTCCATTTAATCTTAATTAAAAGAAAAACTTAAAAATACCGAAAATTAATGAGTGTTATGAAACTCAAAATAATTAACAAGAGTAGAGAAGTAAAGAAAAAGAATCCTGCCAAGGCCGGTCCCAAGCCCAGGTAAAAGGAAAGGGTTGTGTTAGGCCTCGAATCTCTATGACAGCCAACGTAAAATTTTGTTGAATCTCTATGACATGGACCAAATACGAATTGGTTGTTGTAGAGAAGTAAAGAAAAAGAGAGAAGAGAGATGATTCTATAATTTTCTTGTAATGTACATGTGAGCTATATTTACAAAGAAATACAATGACTTGGAAAACAAGCATCCATGATTTGAGAAACAAGCACAATTGTATGTATGAACTAATAATAATACGACCCAATATCTCAACTACTAAATAAATATCCACTTATAATATTTATAACAATGAGAATTATTTAGGCTATAATGGAAGCACCCAAAAATTTATAATCCGGTGATTATGGCACAAAATAAAATATAAAAAAAGGTTTTTGACCTTTTTTTCCTTCAATTACAAAAGTGAAGTCTCCCTTAATTTTACTCGTCAATGCTTATGTGAACATGTTTTTTTTTAGTATTATGATATGTTAGCTATAATTATTTTAATCCATTTGGATTTAAAACATTTAACATTATTAACCCTCAGGGTGGATTTGGTGGTGAAAAAGTAAGACTTACGAGTGTGCTCCTGTTTAAGTGTTATGTTCGAATCTCCACTGTTCCAACAATAATATGTTTGGCTACTCCATGCAGAGTTTTGATCTGTCTTGTCAATGAAAGTTGACTCAGTTGATAAAGAGTTGACTCAGCCGTAATGTCGTAGGTTCAACTCCTACTGTCGATGTGACAACGTATTTGATGAGTGAATTGTATGTTCCTCTCTAAGCGCTCTTAGAGCCTTGAGGCCTGCTCTAACCTTCGTGAGCCCCTAGAATCCAACTCGCCTAAACTTTTGTTTTCCAAAAAAAGAAAGAAATTTGATCTGCCTTCAATCAGACCATTCATTAATGGACGATGGGATTGGTCCAAAGATTAATCGGTCCTTGAGTCGTATATCAAATTTCTAAAATAAAATATAATAATTAACATTATTTGAGAATTACAAAACAAATAATCATATCGCATCTGATACTTGAAAATTGAGGATAGAGTTAAGGGCTCAAAGTACTACTTTTAAATTTGGGTTCCCAGAATTGACAAATTGTGAAATTTGAGGCAAAACTGCATTTTTAGCAAATTATTTATTGTTCTCATTTTTTAATCTTTTTCAACTATACCCTCTCATGAATTGGAGAATAAGAAATGATAGATATTAAATATACTCACTAATATAAAAAGAAAAAACTGACTTGATCTAATGGTAAAAAGTCATGCATTGAATTTGAGAGTTTTTGGAAGGATGTAAACACAAATATTTTCGTAGGTGTTCTTTGAATCCATAAGGTTTCTCTACTTGACAAAACATCATCCATTCTCTACTCGTAGGTGTTCTTTGACATCAGCCCACGGTGGAAGAAGGCAAGGAAGGGGAGGGATTAAGTGCAATGTTGATGCTGGTTTCTTTGAAGTTGAAGGAGCAACAAGCAAGTATTTGTTTTCGAAATCATAATGGGCAATTTATTTTGGCATGGACGGCTTGGAAATTTGTTAAACTGTCTACCATTGAAGGCGAAGCAGCTGTTTTATTTGAGGCATGGGGATGGCATCAAGCAAAGGCTTTGATCGAGTTATTTTTTGAAGTGAAACCAGTGCCCAGGACACTAGTTAAGGAAGTCAAAAGAGAAAATTTTAGGGAAAAAAAAAAAAACATTTTAAGCTTTTAATGCATTGATTAGACAACTTTTAATACAAAATATTAATATATTTAACTCCTGATTAGCATTTCCCTTATTTGAATCATCAAGCCTCATATGAGTTTAATGTTTCTCTAGTATTGTTTTTTGTATGTCGTTACATTTAAACTGAATACATATGTTTATATCTTTGCGAGGACGGCCATTTCTCGAGTTAATCATCATAATTTTGAGTTATTTTCTCCTTGTACTGAGTACATTTGGTTAATGGAATGAGTTAAGTTTCTTTTGATAAAAAAAACAAGTTTCCTTTCCATCGAAAAAAATAAAAAAGGTAAGTAGTCATTTAAGCAATAGATAGATATATCTTACAATTGAATTTTTACTCAGTAATCCTTCAACTATACAAATGACTTGAATTTGTAATCTGTGAGACCGCCTAAAGTCCACATGAGTCTTCAAGACAACAAAATGATTCATCATTGAATAGAATTAAAGATTCTAATTCTTTCATCCTCCTTGACTAATGGACTATGTGTGAAAAAAAATTGTTCGACTGTTAGAATTACTATGAATTTGGTTTGTTATGCTCCATTGTATTTTGATCTCTTTATGTGTATTGTTGTTGTGTACTTGACTTGCATGCATAACTCATAACGTTAATGGAGAATGTCCTAACTCATACTCAGTTCGAGTGTACTTTCTTTGTTCTAGCAATTTAATGAAGTCTCTTTTACCATTTAAAAAATATTAGGCTTAGATTGCAGCACTACGAGATGAATAAAACATGAAATACAAAAAGAACTGTTCTCAATAACAGCATGTAATATACAGTCCAAGGCAAAATAATAGTATGAGAGACTACATACGTGACTAGTTATAGTAATAAATAGTGTGCATCGATGCTGAAGAATAATAAAAGAGCAAGAGAGGCTAATAATTGATGAAGGGGAACCAAATTGATAGTGAATATATACTCAAACTGTGCTGATTAATGGAATATTAAATTGTCATAAGATTGATTGATATCACCATACACTTGTTCTCAAGATAAAGAAATGAGAGGACCCTTAGTTATATGTGCCAATTAATATTACAGAATAGTAAAGTAGAGGAAGACGACAGTGATTGAGTCAAAGAATGTTTTATTGCTTTCTTGAATTATGAGGAACACAGACAGTACCAAATGTAGTTCTCATGTATGTACTTGGGACCTGAAGGTGAAGCTGACCCAAAATATTCTTTTCCACACTGCAATAATATGGACTTGAGAAAACATTTTTTAGCATGTAAACATTTATACAAATATTTTTAAAAGGAACTATTAAACTTAAAATCAATTGAAATATTGTTGCTATGTTACAGTTTTTCGTTTGGATCAAAATTGCTTTTGCCATTATAATGATCTAAATGGGTTTAAATATGTCTATTTAAATTAGAGGTAGCAAAGCGGATGGATAAAAAAAAATTGGTCCATTACAATTCACTATATTTTTTTGTTGAAAAAAAAAATCATCAAATCCATCCATTAAATATAATTTAAAAAATTTCTTTCACAAAAAAGTCTTTATTTTTTTTAGCAAATAAATCCCTCTCTCTCAAGAGATGTGCCTAGCCATTGCAATGTTTATTCATCTTTTATTATTCTATAAATTATGGGCTCCTTGAAGGAATTTTTTGGTTTATTCCTTCTTATGTTATTTATGTTCTTATAACTAAATTCCTTTTTATCTCTATCTCTCTTTTGCTTGGGGTTGATGTGGAGAAAGCTATGCTATATTGTGCTTGAGACAAATATAATAGTTCTTGGTCAGTTCTACCTACCTTGGTTGGAGATTTGCCTTCTTCACAACCATAAGCCAAATGGTCATAATAGAAATTGACAATTTCTCAAAAGAACATTGAATGAAAATGAGAGCTCTGAAGATTTTTGGCCGTTGTTGTATAGATATAATAACAGTCCTTGTTGTTTTCTTTTATTTGGCTGTCATGGTTTAATGAATGTGTATATTTATGCTAACAGACCCTAAAACAATTTATTTTCCCCTTAGATTGCTCTTGACCCTTGATTCAATGTTTTGGAAAGATTTGAAACACAAGCGGTTAGTTTTGGTAGAATTACAGTGTGTCGTCAAAATTTTGGTAAAAACTACACTTTTAAATTTTCAACAAAATCAAGATGTCAACACACATTTTAACATACAGTTTTCAACACACTTTCTTTGATTGGTTGGTTAATATTCACATGGATTCCACCAAATTTATATAGGCTCCACATGATTTGGTGAAACTCATGTGAACTTTTAAATTTTCAACAAAGCCACAGTGTCAAAATAATTTTGCCGTGCTGGTCATCTTTACAAGAGAAATGGTAACAACACACATTTTTCAACACACTCTCTTTGATTGGTTGGTTAATAATCACATGGATTCCACCAAATTTATATGGGCTCCACATTATTTGGTAGAATTCATGTGAACTTTAACCAATAAAAAAGAGTGTGTTAAAAAATGAGTATCGTTAACATTCCTCTTTTTACAAACATGCATTAAAATGGATGTTATGCCACCGTCTCTCTCCAACTCATCAAATTGCCACCCTAATTAAAACCAAATAGCATAAAATAATTAGCTAATAGCAAAAGCATAAAAAACCAATTACTCTACCCCTACATAGAAAATAGTGGGAATCAATTGTAGTTAATCGTAGTAGCTTCAAATAGTTGTATCAAGTTAAATTGCTCTTGAGGCTTGAAATGATTTGTCTCAATTGAAACCAAACATAATGCTTTTGTTTCGGAGTTTGGGGGTTTAAGGATTTATATAAAAAATTTAAATTCAATCTATGTTGTTATAATATTTTTAAAATTAAAAATATATTAATCAAGCATTAGTTTATCATTTTCCATAAAATTGTTCTTTCAAAAAATGTGAATTTTTTTTTCATTTCTCTATATTTTCCACCCCCAAAGCTCTCCCTTCCAAACCAAACCTAAAGGTAAACCACGTTTCACTACTGTATATGTGCGTTTGTTGAGCACCAACGTGTATCCAGACAACTTCTATATCTTGCTTTCATATGTTCTAAATCACCTTATCCACTTAATTAATCAATAGATATGGAACAGCTTGAATCAGACCCTATTAAAGGTTCATTGCTGCGTTTGCAATTACATCACAACCACTACACAGTTTGATAGAAAGGATTGAATGTATCTTTGAACAAGTCATCGATAAGTTAACAATATTAAACAACAGACAATAACTAAGCCTTTTCACGTTAATACTTGTTGAAATTTAAACTTCTGCTCTATGAACATTTGTTAGCATAACCCTTTTCTTAATTAGTTTACACGATATTTACAAACAAGGGAAACATCGTGGCCCTTGGACACTCACAATTTCATTATTTACAGTGACATCTTTCCACCAATTGAAGGCGGCAATGTTGTAGGGTGCAGGTTACCACATGATGTGTGGGACGGGACGCTCATGGTTGCGCTTCAGGAAGCATAGAGGTGAAATCTAGTTGGTGTTATCAGAGTTAAAAATATTTGTGTAGGAAATATTGAAAACAAAAGAAGGTTGTAACTTTGACTCCTCGACCTACTATTTTTATTACTCATTGCGACTTTTTGTTGTTTGGTTTGTGGTTGTACAATGCTCAAAGGATAATGAAAATCAAATACTATATACATTTTTTACATGTATATCTACAGGAGGAAAAAACACAAACAGATAAAGATACCATATCTAGGTAGCTTTCTGTATTAGACCGCGAGAACAAAAACTCAACAACGAAAGTTGTGTTTCAAATTGCTTATATAAACTAATCGGGAACTAATAATTCTATTTGGGACCGAAAGTTTGAGTAAATGAAGTAGTACATTTTTATTCTTGATTGAAAAATCGATGAGCTAGGCTAAGATTGGTGGCAGTGGCAGACCAGCCATTTCCACTTATTTACAAGTCCCAACTGCACAGTTGAAGAATTTTATTTAAAAACAATTTACATTAGGATTATGGAAATTAAGTCCAAATATTCGGTATTGGAAAGTATAAAAAACACAAATATTGCATACCTTTCAAGTTTTGAGGTAGTTCTGAATTGGTACGCCCGACTCTTCAGTCAACTTTTTATAAATAGCCTGCAACTTTCTAGTTATTGGCCCTACTTTTCCATCACCAATTGTGCGCCCATCAACCTTCACTACCTGGAGGTGGTAAACAAAAGTATTGCACATCATATCAGAAAATAAACATCTACTAAATGGTTGCAAAAAGCTAGCCAAGTTTATTGAACATCAGATTTATGTGGGTATTATTATGATAACAACAAGTGTAAGAACTCGTAAGGTATAAGGCACTTACTGGGCTTAGTTCTCCCATTGTTCCTGTCGTCCATACCTGCAAGGCAGTCTTCTAGTTATTACTTCGACATAAATTTGAATATTCAAACCAATAGAGAGGGAGAATTGGAAGTATGGAACATATAGAAAATAATGCTATTCAGTACAAGTAGCAGAATTCGCAGATTATTAATACTATATCCATAATATGATCATTTAATGGAAGTAAAACTACTTAATCCCATATTGGAGTAAAATTAAATTTTGCTACAATTCCTAGATACAGCATAAAAATCAGAAAGCAGTTAATTACGTCTATATGATAGGAGTAATATATCTACACATTGTTTTTTTTTAATGAACTAACTTCAATTCCACAATTAATGCAATCTTGTGTCGTGAACCGTGATCTCAGTGTGGTTCAAAAAACTCTAGAAATCTAGGAGTAACATTTGGCTACATATTCCTCATTTCCATAAGTCAGCAACAAATATGTAGTCAACTGAAAGAAGAAACAGTTTTCTAAAATTAACAGATTTCTGGAAAAGAATATATTATTGCTGAACCTCATCTGCGGTATGCACTTCTGACAGGCTGATTCTCCGCTCTTCTAAAATAAAATGCTCCTTCACCACAAGATCCATGACCTTAAATTGTGAGACACCTTAGTTCCGTAAGTACCAAAATATAATAACTTCCAGATGATAAAATGTACTAATAAACAAATTTCCACATAATAAAATGCATTAACAAACAAATCTCATTGAGAGAAAAGGAATTTCGCACTTACAGTTGCTCGAGTAATGCCAGGAAGACAGTAATCAGCATGTGGCGTCAAAACACGGCCTTTCTTAACTATGAACTACACAAAGTAAAGCAATATGTCAGTCGAAATGTACATGCAGTCTACCATTGTCAGTTGCAAGCGAAACTGTGCAAAAAGAAACACAAAAGGAAAATCTCTTAATTCATCACAATTCTCAAATAACAAGATTTAACGAGATTTTATTACCATTTCAGTAGCAAGCTTAGAGGGAAAAGTATCTTTTGCAAGAATATGAGTTAGCATAAGCTATGCATTAAATTGACAGAGTATGTAATCAATATAAATTATCAATACTGTGTAAATCAATAGTCTAGGAGTTGAACTCCAAGAATCAACTCCTTGCTATCTGGCAACCCTAGTATATAATTATCAAAACAGAGAACAGAGACATTTAAAACAGTTGAGTCAAAGTTCAAGACATACGATGTTAGTTGCATTGGTTTCTGATACAAAACCATCCTTGTCAAGCATTATTGCATCGTCTGCTTTTGCATTATTGCCTTCAACCTGCACCCAGACCAAATAACGACATTTGTGTGAAACATCATACTAACATAAAAAATATGTTAAACTACGGTTTTTCCATAGTTGCACATGTTAAATCACATATTTTCATATTAATTATTCCCCACAATATATATGGATATTGATCTAAGGATTAACCTATTGAAATTCATGATTAGCTTAAAACAAACTCCCTTGTTCTTATGAATAAAATCTATCAGCATTAGTACTACTCATAACTTATTCCATTTTTGCATTAATATATGTAAAAAATCACAAGGTGAATAACAAATTACCTTGGCAAGTATGTTATTGAGAAGATTATTATGATGTATCTTTGAGTCCAAACTCTGGTAAATCAAGCAAATAAAAAGGAGAACAAACAATCAACTAGACAGACCAAAAAAGAGTATGTTACTAAAACTAGGATGTTGTTGGTTTTGAATTAATCTCACTGATTAAAAGCTACTCCCACCGGTCTCATATATAAGTAAAAATAACTACTTTCACATCCATTAAAAAAAGTAGTTATTCTCATTTAATGTGCTAAGAGTAATAAAAAAAGTAATTATATTTTCCAAATTACCCCTGGTGAGAACTTGTTCCACTAAAATGAAAGGGTTAAATCTAAATTCATTGAAGGGTAATTTGGGAATAATAGCATTAAAGATGACAGAAGCAGCTAAATTTTTCTTATATTTAAGACAACCAAACATAAAAAAAATTTCCTTATGTTATAGACCGGAGGGAGTATATCCCAAGCAATCCCATGCAAATTTCAATTATCATTATGAACAAAATCAGAGAGTTGAGTTCCATACGTGAAAGAATGAAAATCATGACAAATCTTCCAGCATAGATTATTAAAATAAAACCCTTCAAATTAACAATTATTCAAACAAGAAACTTACGTTTGGTGAGTTCCTGCGCGTGGTGGCAGTTACAAGAACTATACCACGCTCATTATCATAAACAGGGGGCTTCCATTCGGCAAGCACTGCATAATTCATTAAGGACCAATTTCAGTATAACACATCCCACCCATTAGAAAAGCAAGTTGTTGACAAATGAAATAATTAAGGTTTTAAACTTAACAGCTTAACTTGTTGCTCTTAATAGCAGCCAAGTTCATTAAATGACTCTATTAACCATCATAAAAAATTACGTAAATCCCTAAAAGAACACGATGGAGCTTTTTTTTTGTTGACAAAAAGATGGAGCTTAGATTGCCTTGCAAAAGAGTTAAATTAGACCGTCCATCATGTCAAATCACATAAGACAGTTGTTTTGCAACCAAAACATAAGTAATTTCAAAGTTTCCCAATATTGAAGCTCATCTCGAGGATATTTCTTCCTATGATCTTCTTGAATGCTAAGTCATGCATTCAATCAATATATCAGCAACAACAAAGGTTGTTTTTCCCACTCATTGGATTCTGGTAAGATGGATCACATTTTTCCATTAGACAGTTGTTTTGCAACCAAAAGAGTTAAATTAGATCGTCCATCATGTCAAATCACATAAGACAGTTGTTTTGCAACCAAAACATAAGTAATTTCAAAGTTTCCCAATATTGAAGCTCATCTCGAGGATATTTCTTCCTATGATCTTCTTGAATGCTAAGTCATGCATTCAATCAATATATCAACAACAACAAAGGTTGTTTTTCCCACTCATTGGATTCTGGTAGATGGATCACATTTTTCCATTAGACAGTTTCTCACAAACATCATTCCCTTGAAAAAAGTGGAAATGATAGAATAGATTTTGTTGTATCAATCCATAAAATTTTCTAATTAATTCCAACATTGACATACATATATTATGTAAAAAACATAAATATCTTGGGACCAGTATCATTATTACTTATTGAAGGATAGGTTGTTACCAATTAATGTGCATCCATACAGATTCAATGCTGGGCTCATCCCAGAGGTAACCTTAGAAAAGAAGATAACATAAAATTGGTAAGTGGAAGGTTTCGCAACTGAATTAAATATGGTTGATAGTTTCATAACTTCGGTTGCAAATAATATAAAATATAGTCGACAGTTCACCGCTAACGAAACAATAGGCTACAGTACAGCATATTGCATGTTTACAAGGTTTCATTGATAAGCCATACAAAAGAAGAAAAAGATAACTCAAGCGACTGGGTTTGAGTTTCATCAGTCTTATAAGAAAATAATATCCAATATGAACACAATTCCCATTGAATAATTTTCTAATTCCCTTAAATAGGTTCCTAAACTGAAAAAAAAAAATTGTAATCAGCCACTAAACTAATATATTTGTAATTACACCCTTGTAAGAATTACTATATAACGTCAGCCATTTCAATGTCAAATGAAGAATCAAATAGAAATTTAGAATTATTAGCAATCAAACAATTTACATAAATTAAACAAAGAGTCCAGGAGAATAAAACCTTCTTTCCTCGTGTTAGAGAAAGTCGGATGTGGGCATTATCAAACATTCCATTCCTAATTAGGGTTTTGAAAATAGCTTCCTTAATCTGCAATATATGTAACAACAACATTCATCAGTACGAATTATGAAGAAGTAAGAGCGAGGATAACTGAATTAGCACTTGGTTTTTCAGTAAGATCCAGAAACATCAAACACAAAGCCAATCAGGATATAAAATGAGGTAACGGTTTGAGAGACACGTGATAGATGAGCAGAAGCCATCTTCGGACTCACCTCATCTCGCGATGGAACATTTTCAAAAGCCAAAGCTTTAGCTGAATCCGATATCCTGGTGAGATATATGAAAATCAATTACATTAATGAAGAGCAGATGTTTTTACAAATAAAATCATCTAATCAGTACAGAATGAATAACCAATCTACAAGTTTAATCAAATTGTTAGGAAATGAAACCAAAATACATAACTGAATGAAATTGAATCTATGCTTGTTTAGTTAATCAGCTATATACATTATCGATAAAATGACACCTCCGGATATCAACTTTCAATTTCTCAAGTTTTTAAACTACATACCTATCTAGATGTTCCTCAAGTTTAAATATCTTTTTTTTATACACTCGAAGACCCTCCCAAACTGAGTCGCCACCTTGGACAACTGAATCAAACACCGAAACCTGATATATAACAGAACAAAAATTTAAAATCACCATAATGCGTGCTAAATCACGTAAATCACGTGCCTTATTCTGGTTAGTAGAAACCTTAATGTTGTAAAACAAGTACCTTAGCACTCTCACGTGGCACAATCTCATCACTGACCCAAGCGAGCAATTTTTCATTTGCAGGAACTGGAAGGTTAGGGGGAGGCAAAGGAGAGCTCAGAAGGGATGACTTCTTCTTTACATGTCGCCGAAGCATGTTGTAAAGAGGTAGACTTTGCTCCAACAAATCATAGAGAGAAAAGGGAAATGGCTGAAAAGGAAATAACAACACAGCATAACTCGCCAGGATTTCCCCCAGGCCCCAACCAATCATAAGGAAATATATGGGATTTAATACTGTACATGGAAAGAATGCAAAGGGATAGCTATAAAACATCAACCTTGTGTTCAATTGCGATAAGATCAAGCTATATACTATTTATGCACAACTGTGGAAACATTGAAAAAGATTTTGGGTGTTGCTGCAAATGATATAATGACCTGGACTTCTTTTAACGGGAAGTAAACAGAAGGCATTCACAAAGCAACTGCATACCTCAGTATCCTTTCTTTGTTCCTTAAAACCAGTAGATTTATGTACACCATTATACCACCAAGGGGCCCACAAGCCATCTATTGGTTTTGGACCTGCTTCCCAACTGACAAGTTTAAAATTCAGTTGTCAATTCCCATATATGTATGCATTAACATTGTTGTATAGTAGCAGTTTTGATATAAACTAAATTTGCAACATAAAGAACGCTTTGACAAAACTTAGCATTACAAGGCCATGACTTGCAAAATGAACACTATACCTGAGCATTGCTGGTTGAAAAGGAATCTCCAAATCATCACAGAGACCCCGTAAAGTAGCCTGCAATTAAAAAGATAAAAAAATTGAAGTAAGATTAAAAGCGGAATTCAGGTTTGCATAAAAGTCAGTCTAATGTATCAAGAAAAACATAAAACTTACATAAATTAGGACATATAGAAAATTTCCAAGACATGTTGAAAGAATAAGGTGAACTTCTTTGATAGAGTTTCATAAAAAATTTGGTGATCTTTCAAAAAAAGTATTCTGGTCTAGAATTTGTTATGTGGTTTTGGTGACAAAAGCTCACATGCTAACAATACAAATCAGAGATTTCATATCCTTAGTCAAAAGAGGGTCTAGAGAGCCGCTAATAGACAATATAAATTGTCATTCTCTTCCCAAAGGGCAGGCAGATGCATATATTCCGCCTATTCAGATTCCTCTTTGAATTTATTTTCATCTCATTAAATGAACAGAATGTGATCTTGTTTTCATACTTCATTAATGAATCAAAATCAAGCATGTTCAAAAACTGAAATACCTCGGGATCTTTTTGAAGTTCTGCGGCATCAATAACAGGCGGTCTTTTTCCATTCTCGCAGAGTTCATTATAAATAGAAACAAGCTCCGCCAAACCCAACTCAAAGAACGATGGAGGGACAACCTTGTCAAAGGATGGCTGGAGGACACACAATGATATCATCAGCCATTGAACGAGCATATGGGAAACAGAAATAAATAGAAGTCGTTTTGCTTTTTATTATTCATAAATAAGGAATAAGATTGTTACCAATATGTCAAGAGGATTTCTTATAAGAATGAAATGCTTTCCTTTCTTCACTAGATCCTCCGGCAAACCAAGCACCCTTTGTTTTGATATATGCTGAAGGCAACCAAGTAATGATTAGTGATCTAGTTATAGATATCACAAATCCAATAACTACAAACAAGGTATTCACATTTGATTGGATTATTATCCGACGGTTTGTTCGAATTCCACTATTGTATGGGGATATGGCGCTATTCGACAACACTTTGTACTAAATAGTGTATCATCGAATACTAGCGATTTGTTCAGATTTCACTATTACTGCTATTAGACAACAACACTTATCTTTTTTAACAAGCAGTACTAAAAATTCACAATTTAAGCAACAAAAGAAAAACAAATAGTATCTAAAAAGTTCAAATATGATTTAGTCTCTGTCATTATAGCATTAGTTTTAGTAATGTAAGTTTTTTTTTGGGTTAAGTCCCTGCAAATTCAAAAACCGTTGAATTCAGTCCTGATGTCATTTTAATAATGTAGGTTTTTTTGTTTGGGTTAAGTCCCTACAAACTCAAAACCGTTGATTTCAGTCCTGAAGTCATACGTGACTCAATCAATATAATCACACCATGTGCTGCTACATGGCCGGATAAGCTGTAATTAGGACTAAGGTGTTTGGTTTCACTTTTAGATGCCTTAGAAGTGCTTTTCAAGTCCCAAAAGCAATTCAAACTCTAAAATTATGTTAGGGTTTTTTTTTCTTTTTTTGAGAAATCAATTGTGGGAACTAAAAGTAATACTACTCAAAGCTACTATTTGTAGCTTTCGATTCTAAAATTGATTCTAACACACTAATTAATAGTTCAACTCGCTTTTAAAGGAATGTATCCAAACATAAATCATTTTATCTGAGACTGACTTATAGTCAGAATCAATTTTACAAAATAAATTCAGTCAAAATCAATTTTTTGAAGGAGAAAGTAATTTACCTTACAGAATCTATATTTTTTGTTTCCTGAACCGTAAATTACGTCTTTAACAACCTTATTTCCATCAGATTCCTGAAAGAGTAACGCAGAAATGAGAAATGAGGATTTTAGGTATTGGAATAAAGAGAGAGAGAGAGAGAGAGAGAGAGAGAGAGAGAGAGAAATAGTACCATATTGGAGAGCAATTGGTCTCTGTAAGGACGATCAAAGCCACTAACACGGAGGAAATGAGAATAAAGAGGCTCATCAAGAACATGAATATCATCCCTTTGAGAAAAAGAGTACATGAGACTTGTGCTAAGGGATCTTGGTGCAGACCATGAGTGAATCACTTCCACCTCCATCTTCGCCTAAGCTATTGAATCTATGATTTTCCAACGACTCAGGATTATATAATCAATGCTCTACTATCTATCCTTATTGAAACTAAGGAGTCAACTACTTGGATCCTTTTTTGTTTTGTTTTCATGGGAATCGACAATATTAATGAAATATTTTAATATTATAAGTTTTTTTATTAATAAATTGCATAATCAAGGAATATTTTTAAATTTTTATGCAATAATTTTTATAGTAACAACTATTTTTCATATTTATATGAGTAAATTTATGTTCATCTCGTTCGATAAATGCTTAAATTACTCCTCTCCTCCTCTCTTTAGTAAAACATATTAGAAAAAATTACATTATCCTCTATTAAAAGAAGCTTGAATTACATTCACCTCCCTTCTAATATTAAAATCTATACTTCACTCCCTTAATATTTTTTTATTTTTTGCTTTTATTTTTATTTTTAATAGTATAACAATGAAAATTTAATGCTCACATGACGATGAAAAAGAGTGCGGATTCATTTTATTATAATCAAAGTTTGAATCATATTTTTCTCTACATTTGATATACAATATCATTAAGATAGAGTTTCAAATATTATTATAAAATATGATACAATAAAAAATTAATTAATTTTTAAAATTACCAAACCAATGAGTTATGGGCAATAAAAATGTGTTTTATATTCTAAATCTTAAATTAATAATAAAATAATCAAACTGTTTTTACGATTGATATTGAAATTAAAAAGAAATGAATTACTTTTTTTGATGATGGATCAAAATTTATAGACAGGGGAGGGGGATTGTAATCCAAGTATATCTTAGAGGATAGGAGTATAATTTAATTTATGATTTTACTTTCATGTGAGGAGAGTGTATATTATAACATCAAATAGGATGAAAGTGTAACTCAAGCTTATCTTAGGGGAGTGAAGTGTAATTTACTCATTTATATTGTATTCTTATTATCTCTCTCTCCCATTTTCTATACATTGTTGTTGTAAAAAAAAAATACTCTATCCATATTATATGTCATTTTAACTAAATTTGTTTATTTCAAAGAGTTGATGAATTGCCACATCAATTAATGATTTTAATTTATGTGGACTAAATGTGAAAATTCATATAAAAAATGGATTGTTAGCGCTCATGTATTATGGATTCATTTATTTATCCAATACACCCTTCAATCACTATTATAAACAAAATTTTGTATTTTAAATTTAAAAATAAAAACTGAATATTTATTTTACTGACACTTTTGATAAAGAACATTTACTTATTAAAAAAATTAAATAATAAAAGTCATTCAACTGCAAATTTAAATATCATATATCATTACATGTCAATATATACTTTTGATAAAGAACATTTACTTATTAAAAAAATTAAATAATAAAAGTCATTCAACTGCAAATTTAAATATCATATATCATTACATGTCAATATATGCTTGCTATTTTAGATACAAAGGAAAGGAGTAAATCAACAACCTACATCTATCCATTTTTATTTATTAAAAAACCATTTTCTACTATTTTAAATTAGTATTAACTAAGGATTAATATTCTAAATTGTGTTAAATAAGTTTTTCATCCCCATAAATATATTAAATTTTGATTTTAGTCCTTGAAAAATAAAATGAGATGTTTTCATCCTCACAGTTTTGTTTTGTTTTTGGTCCCTAATGGATATAATTTTGACATTTTTTGACATTTTTTTAACACAATATGAAGGAAAATGATATAGAGCACGACATCATTTTTCGTGCATGTTGTACGACAACGTTATTCTCTCTTTTATTTGACGAGAAATCACAAAATATCTCTTGTGAATTGTGACAGTGTTATGCTACTATAAATCAATCATATCCTATTAATTAATATTTAAATAAACTCTGATGGTTTATACTTTATCCCACCAAAGAAAACACTGCTTTGGAGTGTAGTGGTATAGATGACCACCGTGACCATAGCAATAAGGAATATTGATGCTTATTTTTTGTTTTAATATTTACTTGTTTTACTTTTAGTATGGATAAACTAGTATCAATATTCAAGGCTATTCATTGAGCAAATTGTGTGTAGCAGGGTGTCGTGCAAATTCATCGGAAAGGAAGTCGTGCAATATGGCACAACTCTAATATAAATATATAAAAGTTGAACATAATAAACGGACATATGGATACAATTTGAATATAAAAGAGTTATAATCTTGACATTCACACGAATATAAAGTGGTCATTAAGGACCAAAAACAAAAAATAATAATTGTGAGGATGAAAACATTCAATTTAATTGCTTAGAGATTAAGACCAAAATTCGCTATATTTATAAGGACGAAAAACTTATTTAACCCTTGTAAATTTGTCTTTAAACATGCAAAACTATTTTTTTTTTTAAATCCATGTTCTTTTTGTTGAAAACACAATATATCATCATAGACACTGTGTTTGGTAGAGATGATTTATCAAAGAGAAAAATAAAGGAGAGAGAAATAGGGACTTTCTCTTGTTTGGTTCAGCAAAGAAATTGCAAAGAGAAATTAAACTGTCGGTCTCATCGTTTTTCTCAATCTTCCCAGTCGAGCGAAGGAAGCGAAGAGAGAAGACTTTTTTTTTTCTTTTTTTTGCATTTTCCATAAATAATATACACCGATAGCCTCTTATGGCCTCTTATGACTATTCATCACATCTCATCGTTATTATTCCTTGTTCACCGTACATTTTAATATTTTATATTATAGCTTCACATTGTTGTGTTGTTCATGTTCCAGTCAAGAAAAAGGTTATTCTTGTATTGGTAGTATGGTATTGGTACACCGGATTGTTGAGTCAGCTTTTTGTAAGCAGCTTGCAATTGTCTAGTTATTGGTCCTACTTTTCCATCATCAATTGTGCGCCCATCAACCTTCACTGCCTGCAAGTGGTAAACAAAAGTATTGCATATACTCCCTAATCCCTATGGTGCCAATTTTGATCGGTCAAGTCCATACAGAGCTTGCTTTGGCTTTAAACGGCCCCTCGCAAGTGGGCGGTGGGATTGGTCCCCTCGAATTAGTTGATTCTTGGATTGGATACCGAGTTTTCAGAAAAATATTTTAACATAGCTGGATACCAATTCCTTATTTCCATAAGTCAGCAATAAGTATTATTCAATGGAAGGAAAAAGCAATTTATTATAGGCGAACCTCATCTGCGGTATGCACTTCAGACAAGCTGATGTCCCGCACTTCTAAAATTAACTGCTCTTTGACCGCAAGATTCATAACCTAATTGTGAAACAATTTAGTTCGGTAAGTACCAAAATATACTAATAATTTCCACAATATAAAATGCATTAATAAACATATCTCAGTGTGAGAAAAAGAATATGGCAAACTCTTGAATGAAAGTGTAAACTTAAATTTTAACTACCTCTTTTTCTTAAAAAAAAAGTTTTATCCACCAAAATCGACAACTGACGAATAAAATGAAATAAATTGTTGAATATGAGTACTGCTAATACTTAAAATTGGTGTTTTGGAGCCAACTCATAATATTTTATAAGCTTAATTGCACTTTTGGCCCCCTATGTTTCAAGAAGTTGCGATTTTGGTCCCCTAACTAATTAAAATACAAAACAGCCCCCTATGTATTGGATCTTTGGCAGTTTTGGCCCCCTAGACCAATTTTGATTCGGTCAACGCTGACGTGGCACTTCAAAGCAATGCACACGTGGCGGATTTGATGTGTCACGTCAGCGTTGACCGAGTCAAAATTGGTCTAGGGGGCCAAAACTGCCAAAGATACAATACATAAGGGGCTGTTTTGTATTTTAATTAGTTAGGGGGCCAAAATCGCAACTTCTTGAAACATAGGAGCCAAAAGTGCAATTAAGCCTATTTTATATTATGAAACATAAATTGGTATAAAAGCAAAGGGAGTCTGCACAACTTACAGCTGCTCGAGTAATGCCGGGCAGACAGTAGTTAGCTGTTGGTGTTAGAACCCGGCCTTTCTTGACCATGAACTACATAACGTACACAGCAATATATTAGTTGAAATGTACATGCAGTCCGCCATTGTGAGTTGCTGGCAAAACCTTGTTAAAAAGAAACACAAGGAAAATTTTATAATAATTCTCAATTCTCAAATAACAAGATTTAACATGATTTTACTATTGTTTTGGTAGCAAGCTTAGAGGGAAAATGAACAATGACCAACATATTTTCTGTACTTTTATATAATGCGGGGAGATGAGATGATTTTACATAAGCTATGCATTATATTGACTGATTTGTCATCAATATAAATTATTAATACTGTGCAAATCAACCTCCCTCCTACCTGGCAAACCCTAGTGTACAATTATCAAAAAAGAGGAAAAAAGGCATTTATAGTTATAACAGTTGAGGCAAAGTTCAAGACATACAATGTTTGTAGCATTGGTTTCAGCTACAAAACCATGCTTATCAAGCATGATCGCGTCATCTGCATTTGCATTATTGGCTTCTACCTGCACCAGGCCAAATAACAACATTTGTGTGATAAGCTGTAAGAAATATTATTCATGAAGACAGGATATATATTAGCATAAAAAGATGTTAAAACTATGGTTTCTACATAGTTGCACTCATCAAATTTACATTTACTGTTTCCTTCAGTAGTAATAAATCCTCAATATGCGTTTCTGTAATAAGATTATAAAGCTCCTCCCAGACCGATAGCAAATCTCATGGTTAGGTAAACAAACTACATATTTTCATAGTAATTATTGCCCACAATATAGATGGATGTTTATCTAAGCATCAACCTGTCCAAATTCATGATTAGCTCAAAACAATCACCCTTGTTCTTATAGTAGATAATCTACTAGCAATAGTACTGATAACTGATTCCATTTCACATTAATATATATAAAAAGATTATGTCAATCTAACAGGAACTTTGTTGGTTTTGAATTAATCTCATTGATCAAAAGCTATATCCAAAGCAATCACATGCAATTTCAATTATCATAATGAAGAAAATCAAATAATTTCATATGATAGTATTTTCTTTTGTTCTCTGATAGTGATGAGACTAGCTAGTAACATACATTGCTATGTCAAAGGAAGGTAGCTAGCTAAAATGTTTGTGCAGATTGAAAGATATACTACCACAAAATAATATAATGCACTCTGCTTTTATTTTATATTTCTCTTCGGGTGAGGGATACAATAGTCAGTGATGGCACTCTTACATTGGTAACACACTACTGCTCTCTCTCACTTCCATTTCTCAGAAGTAAATAAATAAAAACCATGAAACAACAACTTCCTCCTTTAAATTGATAACTATACGAACAAGAAACTTACATCGGGTGGGTTGCGGCGTGTTCTAGCAGTTATAAGAACTATACCCTTCTCATTGTCATAAACAGGGGGCTTCCATTCAGGAAGCACTGCAAAATTCATTAAGGACCAATTTCAGTATAACATTGTCTGTCCATTAAATAATTAAGATCTAAAACTTAAAAGCACAACATGTTGCTCATACTAGCATGTCAAGTCCATAAAATGACTCAACTAACCATCATAAAATATTACATAAGAGTTAAATTAGAAAATCCATCATATTATATCACATAAAAAGACTATAGTCATTAACATATTAAAACTATAACATATTAAATGGGAAATGAGTCTCTTGCAAATAATTTAATTGTTTACATTGGAGAAGACATTATCATTCTATTTTGTAAACAATCAATTATGGATAAAATTTGCTTATTGAAACGCATTTTGTCCAACTTTTTATAATAGCTATTGTCAATTTTTATCATTTGTTGCTGCTCTAAGTTAATTTTTATGTATTAGCTAATTTTCATATTATTTTGTTTTTAGTCTCTACAACACTTGCGATTTTTAAGTTAATTTCCTAAGATTTTGTTTAATTTTAGTCCTTAATTTTTGTTATAGAGATTAAATCCAAGACTAAAAACACTTTTTTTTTGGTAAAATTTTAAAAAATCGAGACAAAAATTGAATAAATTTTGTTTAAAGGCTAAACTTAAAAACTTATAATTTATAGGACTAAAAAAATTATTTTATCCTTAAATTTAATATGTTGATTTTAAAATATTTTATTTTTGGTTTGTAGTTGGCCCCTGCACAAATTTTTTGCTAGCTTCGCCGCTTAGCATGCAATCAATATATGAATCAAATGATACCATTGCGTTTCGTCAAGAAAACCAATCTTCAGGGACTATTTAAGTCGAAATTTCCAACACTTTCATACATATGTTATCAAAAGAAAATGAATATTTTAATAACAGTATCATTATTATTTGCTGAAGGGTATAGGTGATTACCAACCAATGTGCATCCATCTAGAAAAGAATATAAAGTAGGATTAGTAGAATTTTAGAACTATTAACAATCAAAGAATTTACATTTACATAATTGAAACAAAGAGAGTACAATTATTTACTCATCAACAGTACTAGTAACTTCTTCACAACCACACATTTGAACTGCACCAACATGTGCTACTTACTTTTATCCAACTTTCAAAAATATGTATTCTAGTCTAGCCGTGGTACTTGGCAATAAATAAATAGGGAGAAACCCTTACTCAGTCATCAAAAATAGAAACATTATAATGAGGTGAGATGGTTGTTATGAGTCTTATTCAACTAGTTTAATATGCATGCTGCAACACGTCTATGTCCTATGAAGCAAGTGACATTTCTTTTTCCCTGTTAAAAGGTTTAATTCTTTTAGTCTTTAAATTATTTAGGGTTAAATATGATTTTGATCCTATTATAAATATATCAACTTTTTTCGTTTTAATCTCTAAAACGAAAAAAAATCAGATAGACGAGTACTTATGTACCAAAATTAATTTTACAATAAAATATAGAAACCTTAATATGATTCTTATCAACTGAAATGTTGTTTTTTCTTTTAAAATGGTATTTTAACAAATATAAAAGTTGATGATACAATGCATTTATGGAGATTTATAAAAAGTGGTTGCAATTAGAAATGCTTTGTGATGTGATGTGGAGTTTAGTAACTAGAAGAGTTTTTTTTACAAGTTCAGTTGCTCTAACTCTTTGTACTTGTAGTACAGTACAGTACAGTACAGTGCCTACCTCCTTACCTATTTCATTTGCTCTGCCCCCATCCCATTGGTTTCTTTTCCCCCAATGTTTTCCCATTTTGAACTTTGCTGAGTCACCTCCACCTCCCACTCTTCACTTGCATTATTGTTTGGAAAAGAGAAAATATAGATAGACAAGGAAAAAAGTGATATTTGATGGAAATAGCAAAGAGGAATCAATTCAATCCACTACAATTATTGCATGTAATTCCTCCATTAATTCTTTAGTGTTTTAAGGTGTGATTAATGTTATTTGACTCTATCAACAATAAAGATGCAAATTAGCTTAAGTGTTATTTATTTATATTGGTGAATAAACTTGAGGTATTAGTTGAAGATATTAGTATGCATGCCAAGGTGTATAAGACAAATTGAAAATAAATGAAAGACTTTAAATTTCATTTTTAAATTTTCCCTTCATCACAACTACAGGAAAAAAATAGTATTCTGTGAACATGCTTTATCCAAATATAGCCAAAATCATTTGGTTACAGAGATTTGCAAGAATTACAATGTTACATATGGCATTAGAAGGGACAGCTAGAAAGATACTTTTTCTAATAGAAATAAAAGTGGAGGCTGCAACATTTTCCTCAGATATATGTTCTTTAGAAGTTAATACTAAAAGTTTATGTTGGAGAAAAATGAGGAGAAGCTAAGGATCTGTTTGATTTTCATTTTCAATTTTTATTGAGTTTACAAAAATACCAACTTGTTTTCAATTTATTTTCTGTAGAGAACTTTGAAAAAAAAAACTGGAAAATATTTAAAACTACAAACAGAAACTGAAAATGAACACTTGGAGGATGTTGTTTGTGTTTCAAGCAATCTCCTCTTCATTGAGTGGTGTACCGGGGACAACTGGAACAAAACCCCTACCACCAAATATGGGTCCCATAAAGTTATCATCAAATTGCCTCCAAAAGTAGTGAACTGTAGTAGCAGGATAACGCATCATCCACCTCAGGAATGGCTGATTGTTGCTTTGTTCAAGGGAATCATAACTTTCAAGAAATAATAATCCCAGCTCCTCATGATAATCGGCGGAATCAGAAATTGTTTGTTTTGAATGCTTTAGCAGCACGGCCTCAATTAGAGGTTTTGTTATGGAACCAAATACCTATTTCCAAAGCTACCATATTAGTATTTATTTTATCCAGTTGAAATTCTTATTAGAGATTAATTTTGATGCAGTGTCAATGTAAAAAATTGACACTGTCAACCAGTGCGTTGATTGATTGACGGTGTATAAAATTTGTACACTGTCAATGCATATCAATTAAATCCTTATGTATCATTTATAGGCATATGAAACCTACCATAGTACTAAATAAGACGAGGGTTATTGTTGAAGTGATCATTAATGCAGAGTCTTCTTCTGATGTTGTCTCGGAATGTGAAAACTGCATTTGAGAGGACAGATCAAATTTCTATCTTACAACAAAACTTTCAGAAAAAGAATGAAGTTACAGCATGTACTTGCCTTGTTGCAAGACAATGCAATAGTCACTGCACCTCTCATTAGTCCCGACCACCATATGATGAACTGACATTTTGAACAGTTTAGCAGGAATTTCAGCGAGAACAACTTAAAATCTTAATGCTTAAGGGAATCAGAATCCCGCAGTTATCACCTGAGATCGAAACTCAATTTTGGCATTCTCTCTTGTCACGAAGTAATTTGAAATGTTTGCAATAGGGAACACAAAAGCTGCTCTTCCGATCAATACTAATGCAAGAAACGTTGAGCTGACCGCAATTGAAGTTCCTATGCTGCATCAACATGATAACGTGTTACAAAAATAGAATAATAAACCATTGGTTTTCTTCTTTGTTTGATGGTGCTTTATGAACTGAAAATGGTTGCACCAGCGGTGATGAATATCCTGTATGAGGCAATGGCGGACTGGTTATTAGGTAAGTTTTCAGATACCTGGCTTTGCTTGCTTTCCAATTGTCAATGTCTAAAGCATCCATGCCAACATATAGAAAGATGAAGGTTTCAGAAATGAATGACATGGTTGCAAAGGAGTGCCTGAAATTGCGAAAATAATTTGCAAATTAAGATTCTATGTAGTTTCTTTTGTTTTGTTTAATCAACTTTTTCATATTTCTGTACAAATTTATTTGTTTAAATAAGATTCAAAGAAGGAAGCATCAAAAGAGATTGTAGTTTGGTATTGCATTACCATCTTAAGAGATTTATTTCCAGATAATAAAGTTAAAGATTTATCAAAAAATATAAAGCTAAAGATAGTGTCCTTACTTTGTTGTTGTCCTCGAGTTTCCTGTAACATTGTGCCATGTGTAGTGCGACATAACAATGCCACAGAAGAAAATAGTCAAAATACCACTGAGTTCCAAAAACTGCAAAATTCACACAAATGTATTTTCTTGAAATTGTAAAGTAATAATTACTTTATGATGCTTTTTTATAGAGGCTTTTTTTGCCATTGTGGAGGGAACTATCCCTGTAACCCTCTTGTACCAGAAAATCTATTTTGAAATTAACTCATTTCATTGTTGTTGTCTTCTTCTCTTATTTACATCTATCGACATAAAATTAACTAAAATGCATTTGTAGATGACATTTTATACCTCAGCGATCATATATGAAAAATATGCCATCAGCATCATAAGTGCAACTTCACGATCAGTAGAGTGCCTGTCAAATGAAAGGTACGATGTCAGGTTGAACAACAATAAGAGAAAGATTATAGATCCCTGTGTTTCACATATTTTTCAAATAGATTCTAGTAATTTTCAAGTTTGTAACAGATTCAATAGGCTTTTAATTTTATTCAAATAATAAGTCTTTATTCACTGACGAGATAGAAAATTTTAGACTTTGCTAAACAAGCTAATCTATAGGGACTTATTTAAGAATTCAAATAAACTACAGGGACCTATAAAACCGTGTATTCTATTAGGAAAGGTTTAAGGTACATTCATAAGAACTTATACCATCAAAGGGAACTCATACCTTCCAAAGTAAAATGTTTTAATAAGATAAGCACTTAAAAGGCCAACCTGAAAAGTCGTCATATAGCAATTCAGAGTAGAACTGTGATAAGCGTTTATGCTATAAGCACTTAAATAAGTTGTTTATCCAAACACTTACTGCTATGCCAAGGACAGTACTAGTACAAAAGAGGTAAAGGAAGGTCCCCAACAATTCCAAGGCCTTAACAGCATTGATGCTGCTGAAGTTAAGTGATTGGACTGAATTGAAAATAACAATAGACATAGCGTCATTTACTACTCCCTCGCCAAAGACAATGCTGTAAAGCAAAGGTGTTTCATCTTGACTCAGAACCTTCACCACAAAAGGAAAAAGAATGCATTAAATAATCAATATATAAATTTTGAATTACAAATTTATTTTTGTTTGAGACAAGGTTAGAATACACCTGCAATGTACAAACTGAGTCAGTTGCTGACAATATGGCACCAATAGCTTCACATGTATGGTGCACAAACAATTAGACTATTGACAAAGTGATTATTATATTGAGAGAGAGAGAGCTTAAAAAAAAAACTGTTTTACCTAGGATATCTTGTATGTCCAGGTTAACTTCGCCAATCCTATTAATGAGCAGGAAGGCACCTAGAGTGAAGTTGCAGAAATAGGAAACTATATTGAGTATTATTTGCGCTCATTCATAAAGATTGAGTAATTAACAGCATGAAAGGAACAGTTTATAATCGGCTTTGGTCATGAGATTCAGAATGATATTAAAACAACTTGAAACTCAGAAGGGTTTCTAGACAATGATATTACCAAGAGATACGAGACAGAATGAAATAACTGTCCCAAGAACTCCAAACAGAAGAATATGATTGAAATTCCTGAAGAACCGTTTCTTCTTGACTTGGAAACTGACATGGAATTTTGAAATGATTATACAGAAGAGAAAAAATATGAAGTAAATTAAGATATAGAAAAAATGATTAACATACTTACCCGGCATTGAAGATGATTGGTGGAAGCAAGTAAAGGAAGAACAAGTCTTCATTGAACACTAGAATATCGTGACTTCGGAAATTGGTCACCAGCAGCACCACAAGACCAGAACACAAACCCTACATTCGTTTAACCAAGCCAAGAAAAATATGAAACAATTTGAGATAGAAAGACACATAATTGTAAGTGAAGAGCATAAGAAGAATGAGTTAAGTCTTAGTTAATACCAGAAAGAGGGCAGTGATAGACTCATTGGCCCAACGACTATCTTCCAGAAGATGGCCAATGATGATGCAAGCGCAGAGAAGTGCAAAGAATATGCAGAGTGCAACAATGGTGCTTGCGGTTGCGCTGCTCAGAAATGAAGTTGAAAAAGGAAGTGGTGAGGGTAACACAGCCATCTTGACTCACTCAAGTTGAGAATGACTAACTGAATGAGTGAGTTCCTTTTGATTCTCAATAGTTATTAAATAAAAAGGAAGCGTGTGGTTTTTGAATGACAAATATGTCGGGCGTTATTAACAACTTTGGTTTGGTTGGTTTTTTTTATATCAACTAAAATAACTACTCTTTCAGGCATGTTTATGATTTAGTACAAATAATATGTCATGGAAACATGTATTGTTGTTTCTTTTTTGTAGCAGACATTGACAGATATTGTTGATCTTAACAATCAACTACTAGTCATTGTTTTTTGTGTTGAAATATTAAGAGTAACCTTCAGATGGTGTAAACTAACTTGGTATTTGTATCTCTTTTTTGTAGTACTGAATCTAACCCCCGGAAGCTGTGCGGAAACATGGTATTAATTGAGCCATCCATTGTAGGTGTATTTCCATTGTAATATTTAAGTCTAAAGATTAAAGTATAATTTCTCTCTTCCAAATCCTCCACTCCTAGAGGGAGTCTAATATCAACTCAGAAGGGATTTTGTTCTCCATCCATGCAATCAATGCTAGATTTTGACCCACGAGTTGCGCAGATGCTTTGCTCACTTACTATTATATGATACATGTGATCATGGACGAAGCTAGAAGGGGAATCAAACGAGGCCACTGTCCACCCAAGCTTTTTTAATTTTTCTAATACTAGTATGCTATTATACTTTTTTGTCTCTATATTTGTTTTTGTGAACTTTTAAACACTTGAATTTTTAATTACACTAATTCTTAACTAGAATCCTTAACAGTGAAAAAGAAAGTGAAGTTTTGCCTGTGGTTATGTTTCTGCACTCTCAGCCACTACCCAACAATTCACTGCTCACAATTTCATCATCAACTCGTCCTCATATGTTTGCATTTTTTTGTTCAATATTTTCTTTCTCCACTATTCAAAGTTAATTTTAATCTCGTCATTCTCTATAAAGCCTCAAAGTCCTCATCTTTCTTATATATCTCTGAAATTTCTTAAAACTTTGGATATATATTAACTTTAATTATATCTAATAATTTCTTGTATATGTTATGCATTTGAAAATTTATTTTTCTTCACTAAATTATACTTTAAAACCTGGCTCCCCCTAAACTTAATTTCTGACTCCATCCCTGCATGTTATATTTGAAAACACATATTATTAGAACTTTTGGCTGAGATTACTGTGTAGTATGAAAAAACTGTACCGTAGCTCACATTTCTAATAAATGATAATGAAAATAGAGAATACAATATTTTCCTCGGATAGTCATAAAATATAGTTTATGCTGAATAAAATATTTTGTTTGGTTTTCATTTTTTGTTGAGTTTTAGATGCAAATATACCACCTGGTTTCCAATGCTTCATGGAAAAATAATTTTATTTTAAAACAAGTGGTATCTTTTATATTTAAAACTAAACCCAAAAAATGAAAACAAAATAGGTACTCATTGCTTGTGTTTCAAGAAATATCCTCTTCAACATGCAGTGAACCAGGAACAACTGGAACAAAACCTCTACCACCAAATACAGGTCTCATAAACTTATCATCGAATTTCCTCCAAAAGTAGTGAACCGTAGTAGTAGGATAACGCATCATCAAACTCAGGTTACTTCGTCTTTGATTTGACTGATTGTTGCTTTGGTTGATGGAACTATTGCTTTCAAGTAATAGCAGTCTTAGATCCTCTTGATTATCAGTGGAATCAGAAATGGCTGGTTTTGAATGCTTTATGTTCACAGCCTCAATCAAAGGCTTTGTTATGGAACCAAATACCTGTTTACATGTTGATTTTTTATGCAATATAAGCTACCAAATTAGTATTTATGTGATCCTTGCTATTTATATTATTCAGATCTATAGAAATATGAAACCCACCACAGTACTGAATAAGACAAGGATTATAGTTGAGGTGATCATTAATGCAGAATCTTCAGCTGATGCTATATCAGATTTTGAAAACTGCATTTCAAAGCAACCCAGATCAAATGCCTAACTTAAAACAGAATTTTCAGCAAAGAATGAAGTTAAAGCACGTGCTTGCCTGATTATAAGACAAGGCAATGGTCACTGCACCTCTCATTAGGCCTGCCCACCATATTATAAACTGACATTTTGAACAGTTTAAGAGAAATTCAGTGAGGTTAGCTGAAAATGTTAACACTTGAGGGAACTAGCCAATGGTATTCTATGAAGCACTAACACAAACACAGACACGATACTGATATGTCAAAACTGGTAACAATTTAAGAAGATAGAAGTAATTGAATGTAATCACATAAGTCAGTGTCGGATACTCCTTCAATGTGAAGTGTATGTACTAGTAAGACAGTAATCACCTGCGATCGAAACTCAATTTTGGTGCTCTCTCTTGTTTTGGTGCAATTTGCAATGTTTGCAATAGGGAAAACAAAAGCTGCTCTTCCGATCAAAACTAATGCAATCAAAGTTGAGCTGACAGCAACTGAAGTTCCTATGCTGTTCCAACATAATAATGTGTTAACAAAATGATTGTATCTAAAAATAGAATAACTAACCATTAGTTTATGATTTTTTGGTTTACTTGATTAAAATAATGGGAACTTTATAAACTAAATATATGGTTGCATCACTGGTGATGAAGATCCTGTCAAATCATTGGTATGGAGTGCTAAAAGCTAATTAACTAATTCTTTATACAATGTACTAGTGGACTTGAGAAGTTTTCAGCTACCTGGCCTTGCTTCTTTTCCATTTGTCAATGTCTAAAGCCTCCATGCCGACATATACAAATATAAAGGTTTCTGCTATGAATGAGATAGTTGCAAATGTGTGCCTGAAATTGTGAGAGTATTGTGTAAACTAAGATGTAATTTATATGTTTAATGTTTCCTACTTCTGTACAAATTTATTTTTATTTTTTTGAGAGAAAGAGAGAGGAAAAACTTACGTGCATAATGAAATGATTTTACTAAATTTGATAAATATGTTCATGGTTGGCATTACACTCACATCTTAACATATTGATCAATCAGATAAAAAGTTAAAGATCATGTCCTTACTTGGTTGTTATCCTTGAGCTTCCTGTAACGTTATGCCATGTGTAGTGTGACATAACAATACCACAGAAGAAAATCGTCAAAATTCCACTGAGATTCAAAAGCTGCAAAAGCCACACAAACGTATGTAGTAAACTGAATCACTACATTTATGATGCTCTTTGCCAGGTTTGAATTTTTTTTTTTTGCCCCTCTAATCCTCTTTTTAGAAAATAAAATAATATAATGAAGTATAATTATCAATTAAAATGTCTTTATAGATAATGATTTTGTACCTCAGCAATCATATATGACAGATATGCCATTAGCATCATAAGTGCAACTTCACGATCTGTAGAGTGCCTGAAAATGAAAGGAGCTATGTCAGGTTGCGCAACATTCAGACTTTGTTAAGAATTTGTTACACTATAGGTCCTTATAGTTGCTTGCTTTACAGATTTCATTGTAAGAGGTGAGACTGGTCTTCTTTTCGTGTTTTTCATATCTTTATTGTTAATCAGCCTGTTAATTATTTAGACTTCAATGTTATTCAGTCTGCCATAGTTTCAAGTGTAGTCATATGAACTTATACAAGCAAAGGAAACTCATACCTTCCAAAGTAAAGTGTTTTAATAATATAAGCACTTAAGAGGCCAATCTGAAAAGTCATCATATAGCAAGTCAGAATAGAACTGTGGCAACACTCCCAACAGTCAGAAATTCAAATTTTGGTTTGCAAGCAGGTCATAGATGTATTATTTGGATAGTTATTCTGAATATCAATCCATTGAATGCTTTAATAGAGAAAATTTTATGTTCAGATTGCGTGTTAACACAAAATGATGAAGATTTCATTTAGTATAAGAAAATAATAAAACCCAAAATAGAAACACTTATTGAAGGTGCTGCCTTAACATGAACTTACTACTATGCCAAGAGCAGTGCTAGTGCAAAAGAGGTAAAGGAAGGTCCCCAACAATTTTAAAGCTGTAATAGCATTAATGCTGTCGAAGTTAAGTGATTGGACTGAATTGAAAAGAACAATAGATGTGGCGTCATTTACTACTCCTTCACCAAATACAATGCTGTAAAGAAAAGGTGTTTCATCTTGACTCAGAACCTTCATCACAAAAGGAAAATCAAGGCAATATTAAATGATCAAATATAAATTTTGTTATGTAAATTTATGTTTGAGCTGAGGTTAGAATATTATATACCTGTAATGTACAAACTGAGTCAGTTGCTGACAGTATAGCCCCAATGGCTTCACATGTAATGTGCACAAATAATCAGAATAGGGGAACGCAATGATTAAATCGAAAGAGATAGTTCGACATAAATTGCTTTTTAAATGAAGACTGTCTCACCTAGGTGATCTTTAATGCCCAAGTTAGTTATGCCAATCCTATTGAAGAGCAAAAAGGCACCTAAAGAAGTTGTGGAAATAACTTTATTTAGTATTTATTCTAGCAATTACTTATCATTAGCTTCCGGCATAAGGCTCAGAATGATAGTGAAACAATTTGAAAACTCGAGAGAGTTGATAGACAATTATCTTACCAACAGATATAAGACAGAAAGAAATAACTGTCCCAAGTACTCCAAACAGAAGTATAGTTGTGAAATTCCTGAAGAACTGTTTCTTCTTGACTTGGAAACTGACATGGAATTGGAAATTATTATAAACAAGAAATAAAATATGAATTAAATGAAGAGATACAGAAGGATGATAATAATCACGGTTACCCGGCATTGAAAATAATTGGTGGAAGCAAGTAAAGAAAGAACAAGTCTTCATTGAATATTAGAATCTCTGTACTATGGAACTTGGTCACCAACAATACCACCACTCCAGAGCACAAACCCTACATTCATTTAACAAATCCAAGAAAAACATGAGATAGAATTAGAAAGCTACACAATTTTAAGTGGAGAGAAGATGAAGAATGTGTTGAGTGTGTACAAGAAGGAGGGCAGTAATAGATTCTTTGGCCCATCGAGTTTCTTCGAGAAGGTGGCCAATGATGATGCAAGCGCAGAGAAGTGCGAAGAATACACAAAGTGAAACAATGGTGCTTGTGCTCAGATATGAAGTTGAAGAATCAAGTGGTGATGGTGACATAGCTACCTTAAGCATTCATTCACTTACTCAAGTTGACAATGAATGCCTTTTCATTTCTCAGTTGAATCTGTTGATGATTATTACCAAATGGATTGAGTTTTAAAGTTGGTTCACTTGGTTCTAGGTTAGTTATGTTATTTGAACATCAAAATACAGATAGAGTATGTGTTTATCTCTATTTCTCTTTTACGTTTTACCTTATACAATTTACCCACATTTAAAAAATACACACAAAAATAAAAAAGAACGCCGTATTCGACATTAAAATTTTGATGTAAAAAAATCATTTATCTTTCTGTATATATTAACTAAAAAAACTGTCATGTTTAAAAATTTCAATTTCAATGTAGTGGTGTGGATTTTGGTAGTTGGCGTGACACCGAACTACCAGTCTTATGTTTTTGGTTGAAATGAAATGTCATTCAAAATTAAGAGCCACCTAACATTCTGATATTTGACCACTGTGGTATATCCTTTTCTTATGCACGTTACTACTAGTCACTCGTACAGCTTGATGGCATTGACACAGAAGTGATCATACCATAAATCTGTAATTGTCTACCTCGAGTTCATTATTATCAGAACATTGGAATTGGAAGGATTAAGCAATTTTACAATCTTCTTAATTTTATTTAGGTGCTGTGAATATGAGATGAGGGTAGTTTAAAAGTAACCAATTATTCCATATTAAAAAAGTGGACCAAGCTCGTGTTCATTCATTGGATAGTAGTATAGTATAATACAAATACACTATTATATTTTTCTTGCTTTGGCTAATTATTCTCAAATGTTGAGTATTCATATGATATGATATAACCTATTACAATTGCTGATACAAATACGTGAGAATTATGCATCAGTAACTCGTTTAAGAATTTTTGTGGGTGTATCCATTCAGCAGAATAATATTAGTAATTTGAAGTCCAACACATTACTAATCACTTTTCATCTTTCACTGGTAGAGAACAGCTACAAATTAGAAAGAATCATCAATATGGTAGATAGAAACAGTAATACTAATTGCTACGCATGTGATTAAAAGTAGTGCAAGAAGTTACTGTTGGCAAATCTTAAAATGATTATTTGTATATCACATTAATGGCGGCTACATATATACTACAACATTCCCAGCTCTCATCAGCTGGTTCAGAGTTCAGACATTGCTCTACCCCTAGGCTTCAGCTTCAAACTCAAATGCAGAGTATGAAGCAGTTGAACAAATCTCCAACTGACTTCGGCTCTTCATACTAAGAAACATTTTGAATATATAATATAATATTTTTAGAATACATCCACACTGCAAAGAATATATAATCTCATTACAAGGATATTGATGATCTTCTATACTCTATCAAGTTTATATATAAATCTCGGCTTAAAATAGAGAACATTGTTACAAGATACAAAAATGTTGGCATACCCGGTTACAATATTTCAAGAAATGGCTACACAATTGTCAATGATATAGCAGCAGAACGGAGTGTTACACCATCAGTGTCCCACTTGGACTGTGGTGCAGTTGCGCCAGCAATAATAACCTATAGAATAATATGACACGATAATTTATTTTTCCGCGTGTTCTTGAAAATACAGAAATGATAGGCATGTATCACTGGTTTGGATCACCTTGTGTGGGGATTTCACATGATGGGTCAAGTAGAGGATCCACCATCAAAATTCACACGGGATAGATTCAGCGAGTTTTAATGGCCAGATCCTCCAGTTGCCGCCTCATGTGAAACACTCGCCCGAGGAGGGGTTCAAATCATGTATCGACACAGAAATGTGACTTTGCTTAATTGCTAACTGGGTCAACTAGCAAAAGTTGGTGACCTATGATATAACCCTGGTACTGCATACCCAGTTTGATATGGATGTGTTAGTAAAATGCATAGTAACAAACCTTTCCACCTCGTACGCCTGCCATCAATGCTAAGTGCAGATCATCTTTACCAAATTCATAGAAATAGTATGTCCTGAAATTAGAAAAATAGACACTGCTGTGGAATTTGGGGCAACAGAAAAACTCGAAGTAGCAGGTCCAGATGGCATAAAAATTGCTTAAAAGATTAATACATGTAGAGTTTTCTATACTGGCATTTTGAGTATAAAATAGGAGAACGAATATCCTGAAATGCTGTTTATTTATAGACCAGACCTTCTTTTCTTGGATAACTTGGTTTATTTTCTTAAAATAAAATACTAATAATAATAATTATAAAAAAAAAAAACTACTTTATGAATTTCGTTCTCATAATTACTTCAAGTCATTTGAAAACGAGCTTACCTAAAACCACCTGGTTCCTTAATTTTTATCGATCTTGCAGAGTAAACTTTTGACCCTCCTGTATGTACATTGTGGGCAAAATGAGACACTGAAACCAAGAACTAGAAGGAAAGAGAAAGAGCAATGAAGTAATCATATCATTTACGTAACGAAATGTTGGGGAATAACAATCTATACCATAAAGATAAACTTAGAACAAAGCTAACTTCATTGAAAATTTACAAATTGCACCTGGAATAAATAATTTTGCAGCATCCTTCAAGGAGGCTAAACCAGTTATATCCTGAGCCTACTACAATGAAGAATATGTAAGTTCCTTGAGCTTATATCAATAAAAAAAATATAGGACTACTGGATTTAATATATGCTAGAGTGACTTGAGGCATAAAAACCCAACGGTGCTGACACACACACGCGCGCATGTTCTCCTTAGAGAATAACGTAATTAGAGCTTCTGAAAAAAAACTAAAATTACGCAAATCAAGACATAAGCAAGGAATTTATCATAATAAGCAAAAAGTTTGTAATCCCAGCCAAAGTTCTTGAAAACCAATAAAAGGAAAAGTTTGCAATAAGAAGGAGCCAAATGATAGATCAATATTAAATAAGAAAGAAACTAAATGGAAAACAATGAACAAAGGCAGAAAAGATACAGTACAATACAAAATCAAAGGCCGAACCTATGCAGACACATTACATGGACTTGGTATAGTAAACTGCATTACTTATCTGTTACCAAACACTAAGCCATGGTTGAAAATTTATGCCTAATGGAAGGTGAATATATTTGTGTGTGAGTAAAGTAAAATGTCCTTGACTGTCTGATTACCTCTAAGAAGGTGATTTTAAGCTGACTGGTCACCCGAGTAATAACATTCAGAACAGCTAATCTGTTGCAATCATGGACAAGATGCTTATATTTCCTTGTGGACATATATGTTAGTGCATAATAAGAAAGTGGGAAGTTAGGAGTTTGATAGTACAAATTACCCGTCTGAAGATACAAACCGTGCTACGACTTCCTTCTCTTTTGCTCTGTCCCCATAAAGATTCATTCCGGCACTAAAATCCTACAAGGAAATGGAAGGTAAGCTCGCTAAAATGAAAATTTCATAATGCTTCAATGTGATTATTTTTAAGATGCAAGTTCTGAGAAATGAATTCCAATGGTTCATTAGACAGATAAATCCGCAATATATAGCTTTCACACTTTCAGTCAGTTGCTGTCGTTGGTTATCTATCATTAGTTTATAAAGTTAGTTTACAAATAGTCGTTGATGTTAGGTTTCTGTTAATTGAGGTTGGTTAATAAATTTTTTTATAGTTAGCTGATGCGCATATCTATATAAAAGTCGTTATTACTTATAAGGGTTAAATATGTTTTTGGTCCCTATATATATACCAACTTTTCGTTTTAGTCCCTCTAAAATTTTCCTTCAACTTTTAGTCCCTATAAAATTTTCAATCACTACTTTTGGTCCCTAATTTTAAGTTAATTTTAGTATTTTTTTAATGAAATTGTGCAGAAATGTGTAGAATATTGTAAAAATATTTCCCAAAAACAATTAGAATTTTTTAACAAAACATAAATTTAATATGAATTTTTAACCATAAAAAATATATAAGTTCATATTAAATTCATGTTTAGTTAAAAAATTCTAAATTTTTTTGGGAGAGATTCTTATAATATTATGAATTTTTCTGCAAAATTTTATTCAAAAATATGAATTCTACATATGAGTTTACTTTAAAGGAGGGACCAAAAATGAAGATGGAAAATTTTTGAGGGACTAAAAGTTGAAGGAAAATTTTAGAGGGACTAAAACGAAAAGTTTGTATATTTATAGGGACCAAAAACATATTTAACCCTACTTATAATTATCACAATTCAATCCAATGAGAATTTTTTTCCTTCTCCCTCAATTTGTTATTTCTGTAATGCATTCTAACACGGTATCAGAAGGGTTTCCATAGCTTCTATTCGCACACTCAACAACCTTTTCAATTTCAATCTTGTAAGCCTTCATACATTATAAGCAATGTGGGATCAAAGCAGTCTTTACTTGTATCCCTTTAACAGCCCTTGGCTTGTACTCGTGTCTTAGCCCTTGGCAGGTGACAATACAGATCTTGGAGGAGAGCCGTGTAGGTTTCGTTGATAGAAGCATCAATCAAACGATAGGATCAAGTTGAATGCCCCGCCTACTATGCATGGGGGCTCAACATCAACAGTGTAGCATTTTCGTAGCTGAATTGTGTCCAAAGGAATTAGTGCCAGAGTCATCTGTTACCCATTGCTAGAGACTTCTTAAACTCTCCAATTCAAGTATAACTTTTTAAACACAACCATGGTGAAAATCAACCATAATTAGCTGCTAGCTAGAGATGATAACACCCGAACTAGACTATTTTATTCTGACCCATGCAATAGTGAGAGTTATTTATAGGGGTGAGTTAGTCTAACTAACTCCTAAACTACCTAACAAACTAACTAACCCTAGTTTACCTATCAACTAACTATGGTTTATTCACTGTACTCTAATAGTCCCTCTCAAACTCAAAATTGGGAAATTCACCAATTTGAGTTTGAAATACAATGAAAATTACAATTTATTCACTGTATATTGTAGAGAATTATAAAAATACTCTAATAGAGAGAATTATAAAAATAAGCTGAAAACAGCTTATGAACAATGCCGTAAGTTGTTATAAGTTCTCCTAAACATTCTCACACAACCTGTGTCGCTAGATAAGCTCAAATAAGTCAATCCAAACAGGCCCCTACGAAATTGTGATTAAAAGACAATACGATTGAATACTATGAATTTTAAACACGGTTTGTGAATGAATGTACCTCAGGTTCCATGACATCTTGAAACTCAGGTGGAACTCGAATAGCGAAACCATCACCATAGAAACGGTACCAAGAACTGGTATTTTGAATGCTAGAAAGAATGGATTCGGGTGAAGATAGAGCAGGTGGGAGTTGAGGAGTCAGGGAAATGGCACAGCAGCAGAGTAAAGAAGTTTGGAGAATGAGATTGCGGCGGTTGGAGGTGGTGGGGTTGTTGTTGTTGTCGAGGCTACTACAAATGATGGGTTTTGTGGTGAAAGAGGATTTGGTATTGGCAATGCCAAGTTTGGGAAATGTGGATAAAAGAATGGCCATCGAACATAGAGACCATTATCATCAGAGGATATGATATGATTCAAGTAGAATAATAAAGTAATGCTATGAGAGGTAAAGGTACTAGACTATGTTCAACCATTAAATTTAAAATCTAAATTGACAATAAATTGTAAAATACTTCCTCCGGTCCTATTTATAAGATAAATTTGGGTCAACAAAACTTGATGTATTTAGTTAAAAATTCGATCCAAATACATTAACTTTTGTTGACCAAACTTTTTATTATAAATAGGATCGGAGGGAGTATATAATACAAATTTAATTCCTTAAAAAAAAATACAAATTTAGTTGATAATAAGTTGTTCAATATAAGAACTAACCTTTTTTTTTCAAGGAAGGAAATCAATTCATTCATTTCATTACTTAAAAGATGTCAAATACATGACAGTACATCATCATAAATGTTGTGACTAGGATCAGATGGGGCTACCCTCGCTAATTCGTGAGCAACCCCATTAGTTTGCCTCCTATTAAACTCGACATGAGAGTTTTGAAAACTATCCTGGAATAATTGTATGCAGGGAGTAATAATACAACCAAGTTCGCTAACATCCACTCATGCATGAAAAGAATCTACGACCTGCTGTGAATCTACCACAAAATCAATGTTATCAAATCTGAGGTTTGATACCCAATGCAGCGTCGTGTGTAACCCAACTGCTTCTCCTATTGTAACATTGCATAGAGGGGGAAACCAATCAGTTCTCGCCAGCACAAAGTCACTTGCATCATCTCTAATACACATACCAATACCAACTCAGTTAAGAGAGGGGGAGAAGGAGGCATCGATATTACAATTGTACCTACCTCTCGTTGGTTTTCCCATGGAATCACTTCTTGTGTGCCTAGCTCCTGATGAGGTGCGGTTGGAATTGTGTCAACTGCTTTTTCTGATGAATTGCACGGTCAAAATTTTTGCCTGTCTCAACCTTTTGCTGCCATAACTTTAAATTCTTTCTCTTCCAAAGACTCCACATAATTATAGCAAAAAGAGCAACTTGAGATGGGTTAAGTGTAGATAGCATAGTAAACACCACTGCATCCATGTTATAATCTTGTCGAAGAGCACAGTCAATCTCGTCCCTAAGGTTAACCTCACGTCATATATGCACAACAATAGGACACTGTAAAAGTACATGGATACTATCTTTATAATTGTTATCACAAAGCACACGGTTAGTAGGACAATGCATACAATTATGAAGAACTAACTTAAAAGTTTTATTCAGTCAATGATCATTTTAAAATATGAATATTTTTATAGACCTTTTTTTTTTGTCTTGTTAACCAATGCTCCTGAGGAGTGGATAAGACCTAAGAATTCCATAAATAGAAATTTTATCTTGAAAACATAAAGGGTTACTTTTGACCAAATAATTATTACTTTTTGTGAAAACTTTCTTGTTTTGGATGTTTAACCAATAGCCCTAGGGACACTATTTAACATTTTTATTTTTATTTTTGAAAGTTAAACTACTCATAGAAATGCATACTATAAGGTCTTAAGTGAATATCATGATATCAATTCAAGTAGGTTAATTTTATAGACTCATTTGAAAGCACTAGTTTATAATTTCGGCAAATTGTTATTTTCATCGTTTAATATATAATGAATAGTCATAACAATCTGAATTGAAATTCTAAATAATTCTTGATTGTGTACTATGTTGATGTCAAAAATAGCATGTGATGTTAAAATGTTATTTTAACAAAATTGATATGATTGTATTAACGCAATATATTAATGTCAAAGATTATTTTAACTAATGTAGTGCATGATCAAAAACTATTTTAAAATTTTGATACATTGAAAACATTCTAACTATTCATTACACGTTTAAAAACAAAAATGACTGTTTACTCTAGTAATTTTTGTTTGCTCGATGAAAATTATGAATAAAGAATGTGTATTATTTATTTTTATCAATAAAGAGTGGATAACAATAAACTTTTTTTTGGATATTTTGTAAACTAAATTAAAGAGTGGAAAATTGAAAATGTGTTGTTGTGTGGACACGTGGCAAATAGACGTTATCCACTTCCAAACACAATCAACAAATTGAGACCACTCAAAATCCAAACACCAAATCAAAGACAAAACATGAGAACAATGTTGTGCAACAGAGGAACAACTTCACCTCTCCTCAAACCAACCCTCCCTCATCTTCCTCATGACAACCCTTTTCCCTCCCAACTCTCTCTCTCCTCTCCTCAACCTCAAATCTTCACCTTCCCTCCAACCCAAATCAACTTCTCTCATTTCCTACAAACCCATTCTTTCAAATCTCAAAAAGACTCAAACTTTATCTCTAAAACCACTAACCCTTCCTTCATGCACAACCTTACTCACTCATGCTCAACAGGGTCTTGCAGCTTTAGCTATCACTTTAGCATTGAACTTCAGCCCAGTTTTGCTTAGTGGTAATGCATTGGCTTCTGAGTTTGATGTGATTAATGAGCGTCCACCTAAAGATGCTTATGTGGTTGATGATGCTGGAGTTCTTAGTAGAGTCACTAAGTCTGATTTGAAACGGTTGTTGGCTGATTTGGAATCAAGGAAGAATTTTCATATCAATTTTATTACACTTAGAAAACTCACGGTTAGTTACATAATCATTTGAATTGAATTGAATTCAGGGTTGATTTGAATTGACTTATTTGAGCTTGTTTACCTGGATGAACATTCATGAGACTGTTTGGAACAGCTTATGGAACAGTTTATGACATGTCAATAAGCAGTTTTCAACTTATTTTTATAGTTTATGAAAACTGCTTATAACTTATATGAAAATAATTTGACTTTATTTTATCTTTTGTTATAGAAATAACTTATATATAAGTAATTATATGATACACGGTTATACCAAAAGAGGTTAATTTAGTTGTTTATCAAAACATACCCGAAATAAAATAAAAAACTTCAGTGTTAGTTCTGTAGTAGTATTGTTTATTATGCTGTTCACCATTAATAACATGCTAAATAGATTATACTTTTTAGTGGAATGACAATTTAAATAGTTCTATTAATATTTACTATTGAATAGACAATCGATATGTGTTGTATTGTAATAGGAAAACGGTAAAAACAGCACATAAGTAACTGCTCTTAAGTTTTGTTGATCAATAATCTGATAAAATGGTGCAAAACAAAAATGTTGAGTATTTGGATTATGTGGTTGGTTGTGGTTGCAGAGTAAAGCTGATGCTTTTGAGTTTGCGGACCAAATTTTGGAGCGTTGGTATCCTTCTGTGGAAGAGGGAAATGACAAGGGTGTTGTGGTTCTTGTAACAAGTCAGAAAGAAGGAGCAGTTACTGGTGGACCTGCTTTTGTTCAAGCCGTAGGAGAAAATATCCTTGATGCTACTGTTTCAGAGAACCTTCCAGGTACTTACTAATGGCTAGTGGATTTGGATTCTTTATTGTTTTTCTGTAGCATATTGGGGAGAGAATTACACTATTTGTATCACATAAGAACTTAATTATCATGATTATGTCTTTCAAAGGATTTACAAGACTGGCTTGGAGTTTTTTTTCCTTCACTAACAAATATGGCAAGTGTTGGTTGCTGATTGCCATTTGTTCACAAACTATGAAGGAATCATCATTGATATGAATATGGTCATAACATGTCATGCACTGAATGTATGGTCAAGGACAGATGATAATTTGGATTCAAATATTTTTTCTTGAAAACAAATACAAGGTCAAGGACATATGAAGCACTTGTCATGACACCTTTTTTTATTTTTTTTGGGTTAAGAGTTGAGGTTTTGCTTTATCAGGGGCACTTTCAACATGAAAGGTTGCAGACACTACAACGCTCAATGATCACAATGACCATAAAGATAATGATGGATATGTTTTCACTTTTAGAAATCAATACATGATAATTCCTTTTTAGCTATCACAAAAAACATATGATCCCTATCCATTTAATTTCAGTGTATGTTGTCAAGGCTTATGCGCCTACATACTTCGGTTTAAACAAGGCAACACGTTTTCGGCGTGGTGATAAACTAGGGTACAAGTTTGTATTATTTATAAACCATGTCTGTCTTCTGATGTTGCATTCATTAAGTAGCAGTTGTGATCATTTTAGGGGCACAATACTACCGTTATCTGGTTTTTGCATGCAGTATTGGCTACGGATGAGAAGTACAATGAAGCAATTTATAGCACCGCTAAACGACTAGTTGCTGCCATTGACGGACTTCCAGATCCTGGTGGTCCCTCGGTTAAAGACGACAAACGTGAGTCTAACTTCAAAACAAAGGAAGAGACAGAAGAAAAGCGTGGACAATTCTCTCTTGTAGTTGGAGGTTTGTTGGTTATTGCATTTGTTGTTCCTATGGTACAATACTATGCTTATGTAGCCAAAAAATAAGATAATGGATATACCTAGATCAATCTCTCTTCCAAATTATCACTCTTTAAATTCAGATGTATAATGCACAGTTGTAACCAAGCTCATGTTATAATTGAGTTTGAGAAAAATGACAAATAAGATCAGAGTTTTTTGGCTTGTAAATGTATTTCCCAAATATGTTTGTTGGAATATTTTTACATTCCAGTTTTTATGCACTCGATGCAGACATTTATCAATTGTCAAATCGTAAAAGCATTTGCAAAAGAAACAGGTTTATGTTATTATTTATACTGTGTCATACAACTCTAATCAAACTTTGATAAATAGAAGAAAATAATCTGGATTAGAATGACATATTTTCTGGCAAATGAGTGTTGATGTAATTTCCAGTGAGAATTTGTGATGCAACATATTGATTTTTGGCCTCGGTAAAATGAGCTCCGTCCTAGCTTACATACACACTACTATTATTGCAACCTTTGGCTGTAACTACGGTCCCATTTAAGACCTTTGTTTCTCCACAAGAAACGCGACTGTCATAGTTCAATGGCGGACCTCCATATCCACAACAAGCCATAATTGGCTGTTCAAACCCTGCAAACAAATAGCCATACAAATTTAATGGCTCGTGAGTTTTGCTGAGGCAGTGATATTGAACTTTTGCTAGATATACTTACCATGTTGTGAGTAGTTTGCAATGAGGTCTAATTTTATGGCAAAGATATCAACATATGTAACATTTACATCTGGATACTGGCCCTGCAATTTACTGCAGAAATCTTGAAGATATAGATTAAAAGCTTTAGCAGCTAAGTTATGCTCATGAAGACATCCTAGTTCATCAAGTTTTGATGAATCAGTGCCAAATTGGGAAATAAAATGAGCCAAGCATCCAAGTGGACTCGTGTTATGTATCCAAAAATTCCTGGTCCCGATGTCATACAGTCTCTGTCACACTAAGTAAGAGAGTGAATGTCAATTTCTGCATAACTATTTTTACATTCTTGAGTTCAAGAAATTTTTAGGATAAAAAATGTACCAATTCATTACTATTTTGTTAGGCAGTGTCACCAACCGTTATTCCAGTTTCAAATTCCAATAGAATTGTTGGAATTGAGGCAATTATTTGGTCCAAGTCTTGTGAATAAAATGCAATAGTGAGATCGATCCGACCTATTTCAAAAATGTATAACCCCTTCTCAAAATAATCTTCGGCTGGGACATACTCGTCAAATTTCTTGCCTGAAATATGACTGATCATTTTCTTTTCACATGAATGAATTAGAGAACCAACACACTTGGTTTTGACATTGAAGTGATGTAAAGATATTTGAATTTACTTATCATATACCTGCAAGTAATTCAAGAGCACGAGCTTTGAATAGCAGAAACTGAGATACTTGAACCCCAAAGCTGAACGGACTGATCCGCGCTGCAGTTGCTGGAAGGATAGTTGAACCTGATGCTGCAAAGTTGCATCCTTGATGGAAATTTGGCAAGCCAAATGAATCCAGATAGGCATTTAAGAATGGCAAGTCCGTTGCATTCACTGCATCAAAAAACCATAATTGCATTGAATATAAGAGTGTAACTTTTCTTTCTTATTTCCAAATACCAGTTATGTGTGTTTAATGCCATATGTATAACGGATTTGAATTTGATGTCATCAGCAATATACGCATCCACGTAGTTAGGGATGTTGGTGACTGTTGAATCAAGATCAGACCGTCTAGATTTTAAGAACAAAATTTGGGTTTTTCTTTTTTAAAAATCAAAATATGCATTGAAATATGGACAGTCCAATCTTAATCTAGCAATCTTCAACTTCTCTGGATGCGTGATGGAGTGGATTGGCAAATCCGTATGTAACATAAGATGTTTTGTTTGTTGGTTCATACTTGTTAGTATGGAAATAACTCATTTATATTCTATCAATCTTAAAAGAAAGTGTTAACCGGTGCCCCCGGGTACTAGTTAAGAAAACCAAATATAGTATGAGTATCTTGGAACTTGTGCAGTTAAAGTTTAAAAAGTGTAAAAGATGATGTTTTCAATGCAAATATTTTCTTTTTTGTTTCCTTAACTAGTGTCTCGGGGGCACTAGTTAACAAGACCCGTCATTAAATTATATTGTCCTTTACATTTAAAGTTGATGAGAAAAATGAGTGTCAAACCCCTATTAATGCAACCAAAGTACCACAACCAAAGTATGTAAGCCCTCATGGTGTTTCCCGTGGCTAAGAAAGATCTAACGAAGTTGAAAGACATTGATGTTCTCACTTTTTCTTGTTTATATAAATAACATATGTTAACTACGAAAGTTTTGTGAAAGGATTTGAAACTTACTTGAGAAGTCAAGAATGAGACGACCATCGTAGAATCTCCCAGACGGAGTTTTGAAGTGATTCTGTCCATAAGGTGGTGGGAGTGGAAGGCCAAACGCTGCAACACGTCCACCTGTGTCTGAGGCTGAATCACCAAAGTTGAAAGCTGCTAGATAACTGAAGTCAACAGAAACGGATTAATGAATTGTTAATAGGTTCTTTTGATGCAAAAACATACAAGCATACAACTAAATGTTTGGACTCAAATGTAGATGACTTTGAGGAAAATGGATTGTAAGAGTCCAAATTCGAATTTATTTTGCATGAAACAAATTTTGATCAGACTTTATTTAGCTTTTTCTCTTTCCCTTGGATATCAGACGGTTAAAAAAAACATGTTATCTTATAGGATAATTGGTTTCATCTACGGAATGGTTACAAGGTGTGGTCTCCAAAGCACCCCACACCAAATTGTCTTAGGTTTCTCAATTAAATCATTATAATGTTCGAACTTGGAATTCTCCCTTGGTGAATTCTACTTTTTTTTTCACTCCTTTAGGCAATGGGAGGATTATGATCTATTCACATTTATGTTCTTAATGCCCATTTTAATAGTTGGTTAAAGCTTTGGGATATTCAAACCATCCCCATCCCTAAAAAGATTATCCATGAAATGCAGATGATGACTTGGATCATGTTTTTAAAAGATTGCTTGTAGGCTAAAAGGCGTGGCTTCACTCTCTTTTGGTTGTTTGGTTTTAGGATTCATAACTAAAAATGAGATTAAAATAAGTTGAGTATGTATACAATAAAATTTACAAGTGATATTTATAGACGAATATACTAGAGCCCAAGTCCTATCCGTCTTGATCGTGGCCAACTAAGATTGTGCTCTAAGTGTCATTACTCGGCTAAACCTACATGATTGTGTGTAGGATCATGGCATGTCATTGTCCGTGTAACATTCCTGAAGTGGATGAGTTTGTCACTAGAAAGAGGGATTTGAGTTGCAACCCTTTTAAATCTACACTTAACGAAATTTATTCAAGTTCTTAACTTGTAAAAATGAACTTGATTTTAGCTTAAATAAAAAAGTGTTTTGTGTGATTATTGAAAACTTATAGAAGCATACAATATAGCCTCACAGACAGTACTCAAAATACGCTTACTCAATCTATCTAACCAGAAGAATTTGAGACAAAGTTACAATATATAAGATTGTGTTTGGAATCTGAAAACTCTCAAAACTAGTTTGGGACAAACAAGATATGTCTTCCAAATTATCACTCTTTGAAATCAGATGTATAATGCGCAGTTGTAACCAAGCTCGTGTTACAATTGAGTTTTTAGAAAAATGACAAATAAGATCAGAGTTTTATTCGGCTTGTAAATATAATTCCAAAATATGTTTGTTGGACTATTTTTACTTGCCTGTTTTTATGTACTCGATGCAGACATTTATCAATTTCGGAACATAAAAGCATTTGCAAAAGAACAAGTTTACACATACTGTGTCATAAAACTCCAATGAAGCATACAGCTTTGATAAGATAAATAGAAGAAAATAAACTGGATTAGAACTTGAGCTTGAGAAGGAATGGCATCTTTTCCGGCAAATGAGTGTTGATGTAATTTCCAGTGAGAATTTGTGATGCAACATATCGATTTGCGGCCTCGGTATAATGAGCCCCGTCCCAGTTTACATACACACTACTATCATTGCAACCTTTAGCTGTAACTATGGTCCCATCCAAGACCTTTGTTTCTCCACAAGAAACACGGCTGTCATAGTTCAACGGCTGACCTCCATATCCACAACAAGCCATAATCGGCTGTTCAAACCCTGAAAACCAATAATTGTACAAATTTAATGACTGTCATGAATTTCGGTGAGACAATGATGAACTTTTGCTATTTATACTTACCATGTTGTGAGTAGTTCGCAATGAGATCTAATTTTATGCTAAAGATATCAACATATGTAAGATTTACATCTAAATATTGGCCCTGCAATTTACTACAAAAATGTTGCAGATGTAGATTAAAGGCTTTGGCAGCTTGGTTGTGTGCGCGAAGACATCCCAATTCATCAATCTTTGATGGATCAGTGCCAAATTTGGAAATAAACTGACCCAAGCATCCGAGTGGGCTAGTGTTATGTATCCGAAAATTTCTAGCACCGCTATCATACAGTCTCTATTGCACAAATAAGAGAGCGAATATTAATTTCAGTAAAACTATTTTTATACTCTGGAATTCAAGAATGTTAATTTCACCAACCTTTATTCCAGTTTCAAATTCCGATAGAATTGTTGGAATTAAGGACAGCACTTGGTCCAAGTCTTGTGAATAAAATGCGGTAGCAAGATCGTTCTGACCTATGTCAAAAATGTATAATCCCTTCTCGAAATAATCTTCAGCCGGGATATACTTGTCAAATTTCTTGTCTGAAACATGATGGTGAACTGGTCATTTTCTTTTGACATGAATGATTTAGAAAACCAGCAAACTTGGTTTCACATTGAACTAATGTCAAGATATTGAATTAATTTATTTACCTTTAAGCAATTCGAGAACACGGGCTTTGAATAGCAAAAACTGAGATACCTGTGCACCAAAGCTGAATGGACTGATTGACGCTGCTGTTGCTGGAAGGATAGTTGAACCGGCTACTGCAAAGTTGCACCCTTGATGGAAGTTTGGTAAGCCCAGTGAATCTACATAGGCATTTAAGAATGGCAAATCCATTCCATGCACTGCAACAATAAACCAAAATCAAATAGAACTATCATGAGAAAAGAACAACTGCTTAATTTTCCTATGTATGTAACGGATAGGTTTGCTGTAGTCAGCAATTCACACGTTCACGCAGTTAGGTATGTTGGTGGCCGTTGGATCAAGATGAGACAGTCCAAATTTCATGCTCAGGATTTCACTTTTAAAAGAAAATCTCAATCTCGATCCAACGGTCCAAATGTGCCTGACTGCATGGATTGTTGATTGCATCAAAATCAAATGCATTAGATGTTTTGTTTGTTGGCTCATACTTGTTTATATTCTATATCAATAATTAAATTATATACCATCCCCTACATTTCAAATTTGATGAGAAAAATGAGAGTGCCAAACCCCTATATTCATGCAACAGAATCATGTAACCCTTGGTTAAAGGAGATCTCAGTTAGTTAAAAATATGAGTTTAATTTATATACATTGTGAGCGTACAAAGCTTTTGTAACCTGACAATGTATATAAATTATTAAACTCTAAAAATATTGGATATTTATAAATTATATTTAATCTCGATTCAGAAGAAGTTATATGAGACTTTTTGATATCAGTAACTTATAATCATCACAGAAGTTTCATGAAAGGATTAGAAACTTACTTAAGAAGTCAAGTATGAGACGGCCATCGCAGAATCTACTAGCAGATGAAGTTTTGAAGTAGTTCTGTCCGTTTGGTGGGCCAAGTTGAATGCCGAACCCTGCAACAAGTCCACCCGTATCTGAGTTTGAATCACCAAAGTTGAAAGCTGCTGGATAACTGAAGTCAACGGAATTTGCTACAGTCAAAGAGATGCAAAAGAACAAAGCATGCAAAGCAACAAAATACTTAGAACCCATGTCACTCAACTTTCAGTTGTTATGTGCAACAAAACCAAATAGTAGTGTAATACCAACCAGATAATAATTAGATACATAAAAGTATACTAATAAGGAAGGTTGGTTACCTCATTTAAGAAAAAAACGATTATTTATCTTGCATTTGGATCCACGATCTGCTAAGACTCTTCTTTTATATTTATTTATTATTAATTTTGAGTTACCCTAAACAATCGTAAGTATGTGATATATGTCTCTTTTAAAGACGTAATAGTATTAAAAAGGTTACATGCAACACGAGCATTTATATTTATTTAGTTATATATTTATTTATTTCCGCTAGTCGTGACTCACGAGTCCTGAGTTTGTTGAGCTATGTGCCATGACGGGTAGCACTTGGGTGAGACATAGAGTTGAGTGACATTGGTCAATCACAATGTCACAATGCTTGTGTTTTTCTCTTTCACAAGCATTGTAACATAGTGATTGACCAATGTCACCGATGTATGTCACCCAACTCTATGTCACCCAAGTGCTACATGTGTCATGGCAGTATAAAAAATTGGCAATCTCCTATCTCCTATACATACATTTGAGAATCAGGCCACAAGTGACATCTCAAAATTAAATTCTAATGAAAACTTACATGTGTCAACTCATGGTAATTACAATGCATAATACTAAAAATTAAATTAAAAGGAATTCTTATAACAAGATATTAATTGCATTAAATTACGTTCAACATACATAATTCACTTATTTTCAAATTATGATATTTTTTTGGCTTAATACATTATTTGATTATTTGGTCCTTTAACTTATTTTCTGTTTTCATTTTGATTTCCTAACTATAAAGTGTCTCAATTTAGTCTCATAAGTCTTCATCCGTTTACTAATGCGGTTCTCTCCGTTAGTTTTTTATGATTTTGACCATTTAATTGCATGTCCATTATAATTAATAGTGAACTGTCAGCACCCTATTTTTTTCACTTTTCATCATCTTCTCTCTTCTTCTTCCTCGTATCTCCATTAACTCTTTCCATATTATTTTCTTTCCTTCCAAAAACCTAAATCCCTTCTCTGTTATTAAAACTTAAATTCACAATAATCCAGTTTTTCTTGAATTCATTTTAACATCGCTTGTGCCAAAAAAAAATTAATTAATGTTGCTATTAATCACACGGTTACCACCAAAAAAACTCAAGAGCACATCACGCTACATATATGAGTACTGAAACAAGGTTGTTTCTCACAACGGCCGTCTACGACGGCGACTGCCTCAATCGACAATGAAAACGAAAGTTCGGTTGCCGCCGTGTCGAGTATTAGCGGAAAGAGGAGGCAGCAGGGATGACGACGGCGGAGGATGCGGCAGTGATAGTGATTATTCGATGAAGAAGCTAAGATTTGGAAGGAATTGCAGATTTGTGAAGGAGGCTATGTGAAATCGTAGTGAATAATTTTCCAATCGAAGTGAAGAACAAATCGCAGATTAGAGTTTGATCTTGTCAAGAACGCTTTCCTTAGTTCAATCTATTCACTAATCTGATCTAGAATTATTCGTTAATCTATTCTTTGAGTAGACGAAGTGAGATTTGGTAACAATATATTAACAACTACCCTTCACAGATTGAAGAAGGCGCATACCAATTTGTGAATAAGGTTTGTTGAATGGCAATGTTGTTTAATTTGGATCCCAAATATCACACCGGTTTTTAGAAACAGTTAACCAATCTATTTTTAACCCCCAATTTGAAGCTTTTAAGAAAAAAATTATGTTTTTAGTTTTCTGGATTTCTCCAAAATTTTTTTTTTTTTTTTTGAATTATTTGAAGATTTGACGAAGATAATATGAAGATGATGATGTAAGAAGAAGATGAAGAAAAGTATGAAAAATATTAGGTGTTAGTGGTCCACGGTAAAATACAATATACCCTACATGATCTAACGATTCTCTTTTAAAGAAAAAAATCAAAGGGTTAAAATTTAAAAATTTAATAAGGTTTATGGTGGACCACCTTTATATATGATTCACCATAAAAATTTGATGTTAAAAACTAACGGAGAGGACCAAAATAGTAAACAACATAAGATTTATGAGACCAAATTGAAACACTTTATAGTTAGGGGACCAAATTGAAAACCAAAAATAAGTTAAGAGACCAAATGATGTATTAAGCCTATTTTTTTTAGGCAATATAGAAAATATAATAAATAAAAAGAAACAGGTACGAAGATTGGGGGACATTAGACCTGACCCAGGAATAACCCAGACAAGAATACATCGTGAAAATACAGTCCAAGTGGAACAACTCTAAACTATCCTAACAAAAATCCACTAATCACAAGCGCAACCTAGCGAACCTGCGTACGGGCGCGAAACAAGGCTACAAAAAAAGAGTGAAAATGGACATCCACATAGAATAGTTAGAGTTTACAAGTGGCGAATGGATTGACCGTCAACACGGTAACCAACCCAAGTGCCAACAGCAAACATAAAATGCTATTTCGAGCAAACAACGCGTAAAAACTAAGATCGAGGGATGAGTCCAATACGTCAACAACCAGACCCTTCGGGTTATACGAACCACTACCCTTTCGGGTTTTTGAAACACAACCACTGTAAAAAGGTCTTCAATCTAAAGCCTCCCAATCCTTGTATAAACAAAACAACAAAAACAACCCGTCGGAGTGCCACCACAACAAAGGCCCGCCGGCGGCAAACAAACGGCAATTGATGAAAACAACAACGAAACAGAACCGACAAGATAACAACAAAACCACCGTGAGAAACAACCACCCACCAAACCGAAAAACACAACCTGCAACAGAAACCCGCAAGCACTATACGAAACCCTCTCCCTCCCACCATGAGCCCTGCGACGACCCAGCAAAAACCTGGCGAACTGTACAAATAAATCATTTAACCTGTACAAAAAATTCGCAAGCGCTGTATATATTCATTTGACCTGAGCAAATAAATCACTAAATAAAAAAAAATCATCAAAATCAAAATTAATGTAAATCAATTGATATTATATATGTTGCTTTTAAAAACTTACTTAAAAAATAACGAACCTACATATAAAAATACATTACCAATTAAAAAAATCAAAATTACCGTAAACAAATTGATAATATATACTTAGACCACGTTTTTGTTTTAAAAAATTGTTCGTATAATTTTCTTACACCACTTATTCAAAATAAGTTAGGATATGTTGGATCCACAATTAATTCTAAAGAGAGTTACTTTGCTTAATTATCAATTATTAAAAACAATGAATTTCACTAATATATGAGACAGATACTTGTCGCCGATAAATATAAAAAAAAAAAATGGGAAACCATTTGTCTTAGGTACATAAATAAAAGAAGCAACACATATTTATTAGTGAAGTTTTTCTTTTTTTGGCAAAAAATGATATTCATTCATTAATAAAAGTATTTGTCATTGATATATAGAAAACAAAAAAGAAATATTTGTCATTAATAAATATAAATTAATCACAAGAATACTTGAGAAGAAAAAAACATGGGACAGAAAATTGTCACCGATAAATATTAAAAAAACACACAAGACAAATATTTATCAATGATAAATATATAACATCACGACAAATATTAGTAACTAATAAAAAAAGAGATAAATTTAGTAACTAATACATAAAAAACACGGGACAAACATTTGTCACTGATATATATTAAAATATGAGTTAAATATTTGTCACAATAAATATTAAAAAAAAAATCACTACACAAATATTTGTCAATGATACATAAAAAAAAATATAAATGTATAAAAAAAATCACAAGACAATAATTCGTTACTACTACATTAAAAAAAATGCAAGAAAAATATTCTTCACTAATATATATTAAAAAAAACATGATAAATATTTGTTTGCTATGAAAAAAAAAAGAAACACAAGACATATATTTGTCACAAATAAAGAAAAAAACACAAGACTAATATTTGTTCCTAATACATAAAAAAAATATGGAACAAATATATATGACTGGAAAATTGTATAAAAAACACACACGAGACTACTATTTGTCATTGATACATAAAAAGCACGGGACAAGTATTTGTCACTGATAATGTTTAAAAAAAATGCGGTATTTATTAATGATTGATACATAAAAAGAACATAGGACAAATATTTGTCATAGATAAATATAAAAAAACATTGAACAGTTATTTGTCAATGATAAATATTAAAACGTATATGTAAGAACTATTAATCACTTATACATAAAAAAAACATGGGACTAATATAAAAAAAATCTAGATAATTTTTTCTTTGTGGTAAATATTAAAAATAACATGGGATAAATATTTGTAACTGATACATAAAAGAGTAAAAGACAAGTATTTATCACAATTTTTATGAAGTTTTTATGACCGGTAAATATATAAATAAATAAAAAATGAGACATATATTTGTCAATAATAAACGCATAACCTATAGATTTAATTGTAATTTTTGTCCCACAATTTTCATCAATTTGTAAAATTAGTCCCCCTATTTTAAAATTCAGCGATTTAGGTCCCTCTATCTAATACTTTGTCTAAAATATAATGATATAACATGTTTTAAATGAAGTGTTCATGGAAATTTTCTTATTATTTTATCGACGGTAATATTTTCTCATCTTCAGATCATTTACCATGACATTTATAACCTATCACATCTTCTTTTTTTAGTTAAAAATTAATAACAGCGGGACCAACACTATCAAATTTTAAAATAGGGGGACCAATTCCACAAAAAGATAAAAACATGGAGATCAAAACTGCAACTAAGTCTACAATATATTTTTCATAATAAATATGAAAACACAATAGATAAATCTTCATCATGATACATAAAAAAATTATGGTTCAAATATTTGTCGCTGATAAATATAAAAACACTGTAAACATATTAGTTAGTGATACATAAAAAACATGGGAGAAATATTTGAAATCGGTAAATCTAAAATAAAAAAAACAAGGGACCAATATTTGTGATGCTGATTGATACATAAAGAAAAATAAGCAAACATATTTCTTTAATAAATATAAAAAATAAAAGAAATATATTTTCACTGATATATAAAAACATTGTAAAAAAACACGATACATATATCTATCACTAATAAACATAAAAAATATGAGACCTATATTTGTTTTTGCGACATTAAAAACACGGACAACTATAAAAAAACACAGGACAAATAATTTCGTTAATAATTAGAAAAAAAAACAAAATAAAATTTATTTTAAGAGATATAAAAATGGTAGTTCGTCACCCGTGCTCGCATGGGTTAACAAACTAGTTAGAGACAAAACATTCCCAACTAGAAAAACAGAATTTAACGTCGACCAAAAACCCGTGCTAAATGCATAAAAATAGTCACTAACACTAATTTAGCATCAGAGTTGGACCGAGGTTAAAATAATCGAATCTAAATAGTAGCGTCGATTGCAAGTCATTCGAAGTTGATATCGAGTGTCGAGTTAAAATCCGACTCTACTCTCATTGCAACGTAATCTGCACCCGATTGAATTGGTTCGAACACACCCCGACTTTGACGGAAAACCCCGTTTTGATTAGGTGCACGTGTGGATTTTCTTAGGTCTTGTTTGGGAGTTTAGAAGGGAGAGGGGAGGGGAAGGTTTCATAAAAAATGAAGAGCAAGTGGAAGAAGCAGAAGACATTGGTAGAAAATGACTTTGGAGGTTAATTTTTTATTCATAACACAAAGTCCTCACATTTGGAGAAATCAAACATTGCATTGGACGAGGGTTTTGAAAAAGTTTAGAGAGTTTTTTATGAATTCTTAAAATTCAATCTATTTTGTTATGATATTTTTAAAATTAAAAATATTATTAATCATAAGCATTAGTTTATAATTACTTAAAAAATTACTCTTTCAAAAAATGTAATAGATTTATTCAATTCTCTTTATATTTCATGCCCCTCAAAAACTCTTCATTTCCCTTCCTTTCAAACTTTCAGACAAAGCCTTAGATATTCAAAATTGGGAGCAGGGTGGAGTTGTTGATATCCCGAAGCTGCTATAAAAATCACTAGGTGAAGTTGTTGATATCCCGTAGCCGCTATAAAAAACATGGGACACATACTTGTCATTGGTGCATAAAAAAACTTGGGACATACATTCATCATTGATAAATATTAAAAAAGACAAATATTTCTCACTGATAAATGTATAAAAACACAAGACAAATATTAGTAATTTATACTTAAAGAACACAAGGTAAATATTAGTAATACATAAAAAAAAGGATAAATATTTGTCACTCATATATCAACACACACATGAGTTAGATCTTTGTCAGTAATAATTATAATTAAAAAAAAATGGATAAATGGTTGTCATTGATACATGAAAGAAACATTTAACTCTAATAAATATAATTAATTGAAATGACCAGATTATAAGCAAATGGAGGGATGTGATTTGGAGCAACGCAAAAGAGTTAATCTTATATACCACTTCACACGGGTTCCACTTCCGTGCCATTAAGGTGCGATATGTCATGTAATATAGCCAATCAAAATGTGCCACATGGCACATCTGATTTTTTTAGGAAAAAAAAGCATGTCACATAGAGAGAGAGAGAGAGAGAGAGAGAGAGAGAGAGAGATTGGAGCAACAGTCCACCACCATCATCAGCTTCCACAGTACCACATTCATCATCATAGACCCATAATCGGATGAAATTTTCGGTTTTTAGAATTAGATGCAACGTCGCTCACAAGCACCCCGCCGTCACACTTTCCTTTGAACAAGATCCACAAGCGGCTGTCTATTTCTTTGTCGGAAATGGAAGTGGTGATGGAGAAAACGGGACAACACTTGGAAAAGACTTTGGAGACCAAAAGTTTAAAGAATATTTTATGAGGGTTAAAACCAAAAGTTTGCATGGAATCATTTATTTAAGTTTGCATGGAATCATTTATTTATTTAACTTTTTTTATGTGTTAGTTCTCGAGCACTCTAAATACGTCATAAGGTAAGTAAAGTCGAGCCAAAAAGTAACATTTCTCTCAATTAGATGGTGGTTTTCCACTTTTGAAGTTTTTT
>Ga0228710_1000053_pt1 | contig 84022 bp, 35 predicted proteins | sample MedpolnodulmetaG_FD_177995 | JGI IMG/M metagenome (GOLD analysis project Ga0228710, IMG submission 177995) | Root nodule microbial communities from Medicago polymorpha collected in Santa Monica, California, United States - pink nodules | ecosystem: Host-associated > Plants > Roots > Nodule...
CCATGAGACTGAACTTGCAAATTATATAGCAAAATGGTTATTGAAAGTAGAGCCAAATAATCCAGGGAATTATGTAGCTCTTTCAAATGTATATGCAGCTTTAGGAAAATGGGATGAAGTATCAAACTTACGGGGCTTCATGAAAGAAAAGGGCCTAAAAAAGATTCCCGGATGTAGCTGGATTGAAGTTGGACAAGAACTTAATGTATTTATTGCTAGTGATAAATCACACCCTGAAAAGGAGGAGATTTATAAGATACTAGATTTGTTGGGATTCGAAATGTATTATGCAAAATCTAACCCACACCCAACCATTTTGCAACCGAGTTAACTTGGATTTCTTCATATTTTTACCAAACCAGACCTGCTCGTTTGACCAAAGTCTATTGCTTTATACGGGTTTCAAGCAGGTCACTCATCTCTTATCACCCTATAATCAATTGGCAGTTCCCATTTCACTCGACATTAAGAGAAGCATTTGTGTTGTTCCAAGTAAGTAATCCTCCAACAGTGGGTCAGTCGGAGGTTCCCTTTGAGGGCTTGCAATCCCCCATCTACATCGTGCTCGACCTCCCTCGCATTATTCCGGATGTTGCTTGTTCATCATTTCCTCCGTACTTTGTAAGTGCCATCTTTGGTTCTATTCAAAACTAATTTATGTGCATTTACTTCATGTGAAACTGGCGTGTTCATAGATGCATCAACGTCTGCCTGATTCTTAATCATGGATAGGATAGCACATAGTAGTCAATCCCGGATAGCGGTGCGTAGCGGCCGGCCCCAAAAGCAGGATAGCGTATAGCGGTATGACAAATAGCGGTCAACGATTTTTTGGACAAATTACATGAATAATACTGTAAATATAAACAAACTTATATATTTCTCAACAAAAAAAAAGTTATGTTTAATATAAAATTAAATATAACACTCAAATCTCATGATACATTTATAAATCAAAACACCAAACAACAAAAGATAGAGGAACAAATAAAAAAATCATAAAACAAGAGAAACCATGAGATAGAAGATAGAATAGTGTGTTTCGCGGCACAAGTGAGAAGAGAGAGAAAGTTGAAAATATTAGGGTTTACGAAATCCTCAAAATGCCCTAAAAAAGGTTTTAAAAATAGGGTCAATTTGGAAATTTCGGACGAAAATCAAATAGCGGCTGAAGCGGCCACTATTTGATTTCACGCCGCTACGCTATGCTATATGCGGCCGCTATTGACTACTATGGGATAGTAGGGTTCCATGATACCTGGGTACGAACATCAGGTGCTGAACTAGTTTTACACTGATGTTGATGGGCAAGTGTTGTTTGAAATGGGGCTTTTGTTTTGAGGGGAGGGGAGTGGAGGTTTAAGGAAGAGTTGGAGTTGAAAGAGAGGATGGAAAAAGAGAGGTTGTTTATGGTGATGAAAGAGTGAGGGGTTGAGCACGTTAATTGGAAAGAAGGGTGGTCACAACCTGGTGAAGTGGGGAGTGAGAAAGGTGGGGTGGATGGGAATGTAGGGCAAGGGTGTGTTTTTGTTGTGCTTGGGTTGTTAGTGGAAGAGCATGTAGGTGTGGATACGAAGGTGGGAGGAATGGTTAAGGGAAAGGGGTTGGGGTGTGGAGACATGGCTATGGATGAAAGTGAAAGTGTGGTCTGGTGAGCAGGGCCGTTCCCATGAAATAGGAGGCTCGGCTCTCTTTAAAATAGGCCCCCTAAAATAAAAACATAATTTTTGTGTAGCTAAACTTCATTAAAAAATCAGAATTAGAAGAACTTCTAAACATGAAACGAAATAAAAAAAAAATTAAGTGAAAGAAAGGTGAAATTTACCTAACGGTGTCGTTTGGATTTATCATTCCTCCGTTGTGGGAAAGGGGAAACAAATGGTTTATGCGAAAAAGAAATGATTGTTGTGATTCTTTTTATTGAAATCGCTTTCCAAATTGACTGATTGAGTGATTATATAAATTGGGGGTGGTTTGGTAGCATCAGATTTATGTCTAAAGGAGAATTAGAGTCTAGAAAAAACTCAAACGTGTACCGAAGAAAGAAAAAGAAGTAACATATTTTTTTTATTTAAGTGGAGTGTGGTATTAGACTTAATTTATTTTTTTGAGGCCCATAGGTTTTGGAGGCCCGGCTTGGTTGAGCTGCTTGCGCACCCCCAAGGCCGGGCCTGCTGGTGAGTCATTAATGGGAAGTGATTATGGTTAGATTAAGATGGGATCTAGAGGGAGTGAGGGAAGGAAGGTGAGTGGGATGGTGTGAAGAGAGCTACTGGTAGAGACATTTAAGAGTAATAAGTCCTTTTGTGATATGCCAAAATGGACCAAGGGGCTAGACTAGTGCAAATCTTACGATGTTTAGTTAATTTTTGTAATTTTTTAATCAAGTGAAATATCATCAGACATCAATTATCTTTTGATTGCCAAAACTAGTGCGATTTGATCAGGCCTCTATAGCAAACAGTCATGAGTTCCATCATTGACTTATATGTATAGAAATTCACCATTTGAATTTCGAACATGCAACCCTTAAATGTGTTTTTGATCTTCAAAGAGATTATTCTCTGTAAGACACCATGAGAAACTTAAGAAGGGTAGGGGTTCACCAAGGGGAAGACGAGAAAAGGAGGCCAAGAGAACAAAGAGAGATTGAGAAGATTGAAGTCAAGGTATTATCTCATTATGAGTGATTATGGAATATTTTGGTCTAGCTAAAAGGAGGCCAAGAGAACAAAGAGAGATTGAGAAGATTGAAGTCAAGGTATTATCTCATTATGAGTGATTATGGAATATTCTGGTCTAGCTATTACCTTTTGGTTGAATAACAGTAAACTCGGGACCTATAAAAATTTACATAACTTAATTTTCAATAAAAAAATATATGGATCTGATCACATAACTTTTATCCTTTGTTATAATTAGTTTTATGGATCTGATCACATAGATCTGTATGCGATGACCACTTAGACTTATTTTGAACCCAATTTTTTTGATATTCCTCCTAATTTGACAGTGTTTGTTTGTTCAATAAAAAGACGTACCAATCTTAGTAATTTATTGATGCATTTACAGGTTGGGAATTTTATGCACTTTATAAGCTGATTTATAGCAGGCTTTATCATCGCTTTTTTCAGGGTTTAGCATATCAGTTTAGTGACACTGGCTATTGTTCATTTGATTACTATTGCTGGAGGCCTTTATGCATATGTGAATTTTGGGCTTATTGCAAATGTTGGTAAATCATATCTGAAGGCGGGTGAAATCACTCAGCAGGTGAGATCATATCTTTGTTACACAACTTACATTTGAAAATTAAATTGATAAAGACTTGAGTATATTTTTCCATTTTATACCCTATACTTATATCAATTTTTTAGTTCTTGTACTGTATATTTCCTTTGATTTGTTTCTATGATATTTGGAACTTGGAGAAAAAACAAAAGCAGAATGTAATCACAATGGCTAGTTGGTATTTTTTGTTTATGGTTAAAGTTTGTTTATGCACGACCTATTACTAAATTTAACTAAGATTATACTCTTGTGGAGATATAAGGTGATGGGAAATGTGAGAACTGTACAAGCATTTGGAGGAGAACGAGCACTGATATCATACAAAGTGGCTCTGAGGAATACATAAGAATGGTCGAAAAGAATGTTTAGCAAAGGGTCTAAGACTAGGATCTATGCACTGTGTCCTTTTTCTAATTTCTCTCATGGGCTCTCCTTGTTTGGTTCACCGTCATTATTGTTCACAAGAACGTCGCCAATGGTGGAGTGGCTCTCACTACCATGCTCAATGTAGTTATCTCCGGTCTGTAAGCCTCTGTTTTCATTGTTTTGAAATTGATACTGGACAGATAATACTGTTAATTGCATGACACTTTTTTTTTTGGGAGTAATTTCTTGATAAAATGATATGATTATATGAAACTAGTTTAGAGAAACTTTTCCACAATCATTTGTAAAAGAAAAGGTTTGAATTATCTTTGAACGACTGCATGTTTTTAAATTTGTACCGGAGATCGAACAGGTGAGACCTTAGGGTTTCAATTGATTAAGTTGGTTCAACTATGATTGAACTAGATAAAAAAATATAAAAATTAAAATAAAAAACTAAAAAAAATGCAACATGAACTGATGAAACCAACCAACCACAGTTCATCTGGTTCAACAAGCAAGGTAAACACAACTGAGATCAAACCAACTGGCGAATTGAACTAGCTGTTTCGGTCTGGTTTTCAAAACATTGCTATAAACCTTTTAAAAAACTGCTACATGTATGTATAAATTAAAACAAATAACTTAGATTGGCCTCTGGTGTGCAAACCTTAACTTTTAGAAGTTTTATAACACAAGTGGAATCAAGGCATACAACATGCACTACTTGTAGCCCAGAAAAGCTTAGATTCAAATACCAATTCAGTGGCTTATTTATTATATAGTTGAAGTGACCTAGTAATAATAACCAAATCTCCTTTCACATCGAGTTAAAGAAAACACCAAGTTGTTCTCATATTGCTTTTCATACGCAGCAAGGAAAACCCCACAGCCCACGCAGACAAATTTATATGTATAACAGTGTACTTCTTTTTGGAAAAATATATTATATATCATGTCGTACAAGACAGACCTTTTCATGCTATTTGTTTAAACAAGCTGACTATACACATGATGAAGTCAGGATTTGGACTCATTCCAGTTTGACTACATGCGCAGAATAATTTTTTAAGGACTACAAACATATTTACAACTTTAAATATAATATATCATATCAATATTGATTTATATCTCAAAAAACAACTCTTATATTTAAACCCCTTGGAATTTTAGACACTTATTTAACATCTTATTTTCTCCATATCTCTCTTTCTATTACATTTATCACATCACTTTCTCTCTCTCAAGTTGTCTGACAATCATTTTCCCTCAAAAAATGAAAATTCGTATCACAAATAATAACCAATGTTAAAGTTTTCTTAGTTATTGACCAGTTCATATTTCATTGAGATTGAAAACCTTAACAGGTTTAATTGACATTGACATCTTAAGAAGAAAAGAGGATGTCGAGAGTGACAAACTTCCCACCTAGCTACTAGAACACACAACAACATTAACAAATGCCTATGTCTCTAATTTTATCTCGTATAGGATGAGTGGGACGTATTACTTACAGGTTACAACCATGCATGTTATGACTTCATACATTGTTTTAATTATTCATTAAACCAACTTACCAAGTCAATCAATTATAAACAATGCAGGAAGAACAAGATCCGTGTATGCTTATTTATTACCAAAATCAGCAGGCAAATTTTTCATGCCAAAGAGTTGCAGCTTCAAACATGAACCCAACCAATCTTCATAAACTGAAAGTTGCAGCTGAAGAGGGTAGGATAGACCTCCTCTATGAGTAATTGAGGTTGACCCATCTATTTTAGAGAATATAGATTCAATACAATTTGTCGAAACCCCTTTACACATCGCCGCATTTAAGGGGCATCTCCGGTTTTCCCTTGAAATTATGAATTTGAAACCTTCGTTTGCGTTGAAGCTTAATCCGCAAGGATTCAGTCCAACTCATGTAGCCATTCAACAAAACGTTAAGAGAATGGTGTTTTCTTTTGTGGGCATGAGCAATAACCTTGTCAGAGTCAAAGGAAGGGAAGGTTGGACTCCTCTTCATTTTGCAAGTCATAATGAAGAAGTTGACCTTTTAGCTAAGTTCCTCGTTGCATGTCCTGATTCTATTGAAGACGTGACTGTGAGGGGTGAGACTGCTCTGCATATTGCTTTGAAAAATAACAAATTCAAGGCTCTTGATCTTCTTGTTTGTTTTCTAAAGAATAATATGAAGAGAGGTGCTAGAAAGTTAGAATATAATATACTAAATCGGAAGGATGAGGATGACAACACTATTCTGCACATTTCAGCGCTATGGAACGAGCCAAAGGTAACCTTCAATTCAGTAAGTTGTATAGATATATTTTTGCTTTCCTCTCAATCAAAAAAAAAAATATACTGTGATTGTAAGCATCAACAAACACCAAAACAATTACATCTATCACATCACTCTTTTTTTTTTCTTTTTTTTCTGAGTCTTAATTTAAAGGTGTGTACACACCCACACCCACACAGGGTGTTCACAACATTTTCCTTCAAATATATCATGTTTCTTAATGGTAAATTACTTAGTGTGGCTGCCATTCTTTTCTTTTAAATAGAAAGTAGTTATCGTTTTATTGAAACAACACGAAAGAAAAGAGTAAATAGACAAAATAGTAAAAATGAACATGTAATTTTCCATAGTCATTTTTACTCTCTTGTCTATTTACTCACAATAAAAAAACTACAAAACAAAGGCGAACAGAGACCGACAATTCAGAAACTACAAAACAAAGATGTCGTATATAGGCCGGACACGTAAGAGAAACACCATAAATGAACACCAAAACCTGCCCTTCAACCCCCATAAGAAAAACAACTACTTAAACCAACTTCACCACCTAGAATCACAAACGACCACTGAAAATGGAGTGTTCATTTTGAACAACGCGCTTTCATGGATATAATTGTCAATTTGTAAGATTTATAGACTATATTAACTGATACCCACAAAGATAGGTGGTTTGAATAATCTAGTAAATTAACTACTCCTTGTGGGAGGGAAACATGCGTGTCCGCTTGATTGGGATTTTACCGCGGGACTTGCAATAAAGTGGCCAAGCATTAGTCAACATGCTTTTATACCTTTTACGTTTGATATTTTTGGTTTTCTAGCATCGTAGGTTGTTGACCTTCATTTGACAATAAGAATGATCTCTAACAACTTTCTTGTTAGCACAGGTGGTTCGAATGTTGACAAAGATGACTAGGATAAATATGAATACAAAAAATTTGGAGAACAAAACAGCATTGGACATGGCGGTCAATGTAGAGATTAAGAATATATTGAGGAATGCTGGAGCAAAACCTAGCTCACAAGTCACCGATGCTCCCACACTTGAACAAAGACTATCAAGGACCCAAATTAGATATGTGGTAACTTATATAAATCGCATTAGAAATGATATATTAGAGGAACAACGCAACACTTGGATGATAGTTGCGACTCTTGTTGCAACAGCCACCTATCAATCAGCATTGACTCCCGTTGGTGGAGTTTATCAGGTTAATGCTAGTGACAATATTGTCAACATTACTTCCTCCAATTCTACAATTTCTACCCCTAAAAATGCTGGGAAATCGATATTACCAGAATTTGATTTCATTATATTTTTATTTTTGAATATGCTTTCCTTTTTTATGTCAACTATAGCAGTCATTATTCCGGTGGTTTCATTTATCTGTTGTTACCTCTTTTCTATGTCGAGGATATCCCCTACACATGCCAGTTCTATGATTTTGTACACAGTTATGAATTTACTTGGGTTTGTTACAGCTGTTGGGTTCATTTTCATAGTGTATTCTATACTTCATGAACTCATTGCTCAGAAATTGCGTAGATCATAGTTGAACCATTTCAATATGATAAACACCAATGAAGGTTGTGGGTAGGAGATAGATGGTACTATCGCAAATCAGCGTTGGCCAAATTCACAGACAACAACTCGACGTCAATTTGCAATTGTCATTGTTATCATTGTTTAAGTTTGATGTTAGAAAATTGTGAGTCAATGTATTTTTTATTTTTTTTGAAAGAAGCGAGTCAATGTATTAAATATTTCAAACATTGTGAGTCAATGTATTAAATATTTCAAGTAGTATATCTGTATTTAATTGAATGAATGTGTATTGAATGTTGTTTGGAAGAAAATTGATTACTCAACATGATGTGTGATGGTCCTTTGTAAGGATTAATTCTAACTCTGGTCCATTAAACAAGAAACAAAGATCAACTAATTTCAATAGGATTGATTAACTTAATGACAAATGAGAGTAGTTTTGTAAGAAAAAAAAATCAATTATACGAGATTTAATAGTTATTCATTAATTGAATTTGAAAAAATTACAAAGATATAGAAGACAACTTATGATGCTAGAAAGTCAAAAATATCAAACGTAAATGATATAAAAGTATGTAGACTAATGTTTGCCATTTTACTTTGAGGGCTACAAGTCCTGCCGTAAAAGCCTCGATCCCCAATCCCACAAGGGGAAAAATCTCAATCAAGTCCACACATGCATGTTTCTCTCCTATGACCGCCCTTATATCAGAACATATGTTGGCTTTGAGTGTCGATCATCCATCTTGTGAGTCAGAAAAAAAGTTCACATGCGCTTCCTTCTTCACGTATACTTCCGCCTAAATATATTAAAAAGGACATCCTTAACAAATTAAAGTCATGCATGTATTTGAAGTCGAGAAGTTCTTTACAATGAATTACGTGCTCCTCAAATGTATCCATACATGTTTTACAATAAACAAAACACACCTCAACAATAAAAAATAAATGAAATCATGATGCAATATCTGAGGCAATGTTACTAATTTCCATGTGCAAAAAGGACTTCATAAATCTAACTTGGAGTCCCATATAAGAAGTCATGAACCAGGTGTTAAGATTTATATATGGTTCGACAATCCTCTCATTTGAACCATGGTTTTAAGGTGGTGTTGGGTTCAACATGTATTAGGTAGTTCACAGTATTTGATTTAAAACGTCCCACGTAGTCGAGACTATTTAAATCTCTACTATATATAAAAAAATAGGGAACTTTGGGTTGAATTTTTCATTCTTCCAATTATACCCTTAAATGAATTTATCTATATTAATGTTATATTGTTTGTGTCATTAAAAACGATAAAAAATTATATTATATTTACTATATTATTGATGTAATTGAAAAAGATAAACATAGTTTGATACAATTTAAAAGTCACAAAAATGTATACCTATAATTTTAATCAAAACCAAAATTTTATTAAAAAATAATGTTTATAATTTACATGCATTGGCGCAATAAAAAAAAAACGTGAAGAGGGGCTGAACGCAAGTCACTTAGAAAATTGATTTAAAGAGCTCATTTCCACTAACTTAAAATGTTTTTTTTTTGGTACCAAATTGTTAAGAAGTGTTTTTTTTAAGGATTTGTTAAGGAGTTTTGAAAGTAAAGTTGAGATGGAGCCACATTGTTTTCCTTGTTGGCCTTCTCCCCTTTAATATAACAGTGACGTTTTTATTTCTATTTTTTATGATTATTCTTTAGCCATCTATTGATTGCTCTCGAGGATCCATCAAACAATATTTAACTGTTGTTTGAGACTTTTAAGATCAGTTGATCATTTTTTAAATTGGTTCAACCGATTCAAAAAATGTGTCAAACGGTAGTTAATTATTGTTCGGCTTTTGTTTGAGTGCTTAAAGATCAAGCGTTTTGTTTGAGTTAGAACGCTAAAGGCTTGTAATCTCAAAAGCATTGTGTTATTGTATATGTCATTTTTTTTTTGTACAATCATTGTTTTCTGTTTTTTTTTCTTTCATAATTGATTATTTTGTAGTGTGATGTAATAAGATAATGCATTCAGGCTTCTATTTTTCATATTGGTGTAACAATCTTATTGGATCTGTGGTAACCCTATGAAACTTGATTTTATTCAAGGCTTAAACATATATTCCACCTTTACAGAATTATCAAGTTTCATATATCATCTCCGTAAAAGGAAATCGCAATTTTTAATCCCTATAAACTTATCATGCAATCTGTTTTACTTTAAAAAAAAATTAAAAAATAAAAATAAAAAATGTTAAAATTCGGTGGTATCCCTTGTAGACATAGAGAAGAAGATATATATCTTTTTTGTTTTTTAGTATTTTTTTTTTAGTCCACAGCAAAGACCTTTCAACACAAAGATAGACAGATGGATTTACATTATTTTTACGTAAGAATTTTTTTTTCCTAAATTGTCAACTAGTTAATACAAATAGATTTTCTTAGAATGTAAGTAAAAATGCAGAAACAAACAGATATAGACCCCAAGCGCAAGCTACCTCAATTGTCTAATTTAATTACTTATTCGGTAAGGGTGTAATTTACGAACAATGTGGTAGCTTTCTTTAAATTGAAGCTGAACCAATGTGGTAGCTTTCTCCTTAATCTCTAGAATATGAAGCAACCAGCATCATTTTAGTGAAGGTTTAGCTTAATTTCCACAAGCAGCACCTCCCACAGGTTTCTTTTTCATCTCAAATCAATCTAATTAGGGGCTTAATTTGGCTCAATATTTTTTTTTGAGGGAATTAATTTGGCTCAATATGTCACTTGATATTTTCATGGTTTAGATTTTTGGGCTAATTTTGGAATTAATTATTTTAAGGCTTAGACATATTATTTAAAGTTACTCATTTAATAATGTGTATTATTGAGATTGAATATGTCACTCTGGATATTTTTAATCTTCAAATTCATGTTGTATTGTTAATAGGGCGAAGTTTAAATAATGTCTTTATAAAGTCTATAATAGTATTTTTAATAAAAACTATCTTATTTTTTGTTTGAATTTTATTTTTCAAAATCTTAGAATACTTAAACTAATGTAATTGATTTTGTCCAACATTTATTTTTAATCGATAATAAAGTTAATCGGTTTAATCTTTGTTGAAACAATATTAATTTTTTTATTTGTAAATATCTGAATTTGAGTCATCTTTATTAAGTAAACATTTTATTTATTTTAAGGCTGAGGTAATTGCCTCGGTGGCCCTGGTTGTCAACCGTGTCATAAAAAATTATATTCCATAGAAACAAGGTATTGAAGTATACTAATTAAAATATGAATATTGTTATGTCTCAAATATAAACAAATATTTATTTTTTTTTAAGTTTATTGAGTAGCTGATGTATTTAGTCATTATTATAAATCATATATATTTATTATTCAATAAATTTGATCAAATAAATTTGCTTATATTTGAGAATAACGAGAGTACTTTCTCCGTCCCAAATTATAAACAAAAAAACACTCATTTTCTTTGTCCCAAATTATAAGCAAAAAAGACCAACTTTTATCATATTTAACTATGTTTTTTCAAAAAATTATCTTTTCCAAAGGAAAATTAAATGCAAAGTGCATTCAATTTGCTTTTGTTTTTTTTTGGTCTAATAGCCTAGCTGCTAGAGAAATTCACCTTAAAGGTGAATAAGTGAGGCGTCCGGGGTTCGAACGCCGGCCCCTGCATATAATATGCATTATCATTTACCAAGTGAGCTAAGCTCACGGGGACCTCTCTTTTTTATTTTCTCTATAATCAACTATCAATGAAAATTGTTTATACATCTTCCTATAAAACTTATTTCAAAGATAAAAAAAAAACTATGATACAAACTACTATATTTTAGTTTTCTTAATAAGTGTGATTTTTTTTCTTATAATATAGGACGGAGGGAGTACTATTTAACACACATTTCAAGACATTATCTCTTATTTGTTATGTGAGTCTCACAAAATTTATATGATACCAACATAATTTAGTGGGGTTCGGATATTTGAAACAATAAAAGAGTGTGTTAAAAAAGCGTTGACAACCTTATTTTATAAAAAAAAAAAAAGTGTTGACAAGACAATAAGTCAAAAATCTATTTAGGATGACAGTATTTATTTATTACTCTCCACAATTCTTATTAAAGGAAACAATTCAATTTTTTAGTTTAATTGACTAAGTATCCGGTCTATATTATAAATTATTTGGTTTATATTATAGACCTGATACATAAATTATTTCTTAGGCAAAATACATCATAGGATCCTTTAAGTTTAACGCTTATACTAGATTAATTCTTTTAGATTTTTTAGTTTTAAATTGGTCATTTATGGTAGTAAAATTGAAAATGTTTTTTTTTTAGGAAAAGTAAAATTGAAAATGTTAGTCCTTTAATTATTATATTTTGTAACAAATTGATCCCTTTTTCAAACAACTTTGTTAAAAAATGATTATATGATCATTTAACATGGAGGTGAAAGGTCAAAAAGTGTTTAGGATACCAAACATAATTACTTATATACATTGTCTTCTTATTGTTTGCTAAATATTGAAACCTAATTTTAGAGGAAATATTTCATCAACATTATTATAAATCAAGTAATTGAATGATTTTTTGCTTTAACCATCCACATAAGGACTTTTTAACTGAGTTTGGAAATAGGGTAATGGTACATATATTTTATGACTTAAAAGACTAGATGCACAATCTTACTAACACAAATGACCAATTTGAAACTAAAAAAACTAAAAGGAATAATCTGGTACAAGCGTTAAACTGACCCGATGATGCATTTAGCCTATTTTTTATTAGAAAGTGCTAACTTGTGCCCTTAAGGCACGTGTTAAGATACCAATGATAGAATTTTTGCATTGAAAATTACATCAATTTATTTCCTGAAAGATTGAAATTTAATTTTCCTCAATAAAGACTTTTTTTTCTTGGAAACCTTAACATGAAGCTCGTATTCATAGTTTTTTACTCGTGAGACAACTCATATTTTCTTAACTCCAATTGCAGAAGCTCATATTCATAGCGAAGCTTTTTTTCTCTTAATCCAATTATGTCAAAACGTGCTTCAAGAGGAAAAAAGGTTCCATTGCTGAAGCTTTTCTCCTTTGCTGACTTCTATGATTATGTCTTGATGGCCCTTGGATCTATTGGGGCATGCATTCATGGTGCATCTGTTCCTGTTTTCTTTATCTTCTTTGGAAAAATTATTAATGTCGTAGGTTTGGCTTACCTTTTTCCTAAAGAAGCTTCCCACCAAGTTGCCAAGGTTTGTATTTTTAAATAAGTTACAAACTCTTATGTGTTGTCCTCTTCCCATGCATTTTCCACTAGGGAACCATGTTAATCTTTTTTACCACATGCAGTTAAATATTTAATGCAAAATACAAAATATTTATCTTTGCATAATAGATTAAGTATGATATAATGCAAAAAAGAGTATGATCGATAAATGTAGCTATATTAGCCTCGAAAAAAATGCAGTTATATTTTATATTTTTTTTAAACAGTTGTGTATGGAGGATGTTGAGTTGACACCAAATCTCATGAGAGAGTCAGAGTTTTGTCACAGATTACAATCATACTAGACTCGAAAGATTAATCTCTGCAATTGACACAAAAATATTTTTTTAAGCATACAAATAATAAATTGTAAACTTTTTTTTATCCTATATTTTATAAGAGGCACCACGAATATTAAAAAAGCATATATTGGAATGACATGCATTAATATGTTAGGATATCTTGCTGTCATTGTATTATGAGCAAAGATAAAAACTATCAACTTCCTTGTCACTCAACTTCTCTAGTAATATTAAAAAGAAAAAAAAACTTCTCTAGTAATATAAACAAATAAACCTTTGTACCAAAAAAAAAAAAAAATTTGAACATCTATTTAGTGACAACTTTTGCAACAACTTTCTCTCTCATACTCGCATTATTTTTTACTTTATCTCTCTATTGCTATGGTTTCCGTGCCAATACCACTTTTTTCTTTGTAAAGTATGGTTGTCAAATAAATTGTCACCAAATTGGTTGTTCAAGTAACACTCCTAAAAAAAATCAAATAAACCTTGTATATCCCTTAAAAAATTTTATATAAGTTCAATGAACCTAAAAAAAAAGGATTTTCTGTTTATATATCATATTAGAAGAAGCGTGTATTATCTTACCATTAAGGAGGGACACACTTGTAGGGGTAAGTGCCTCCACTATGTTTTCATTTAATGTATCTGTGTGTTTTTAGTACATTCATTTATTTATTTAATTATAGAAATAATGTTTGATTAGTCGAACTCATAAACTAAAAGAGTTTTCTTTAATCAACGGATGTGGATTTAGTTGGTGAAAATTGACTCGTATGTCATAAGAGTGTGAATTTAACGTTTGTTGTCAATGTAGGGATCTCATTCGGTAAGTATATGTGTCTAGACTCTTGAGCTGTGAAGTCGGTTTTCTCCTAAGAATCTCCTAGGACCTAGCTCACCTAATTTTTGCTATATAAATGTATAAAAACGAGGTTTCTGATTTGTTTGAATATCATCAAATATTTGATGTAAAGTTGCATAAGCCATTAACAATGGAATGATTGTTTAATTATTTTGTATAGAAATTTTCTTATTGATATCCAAAATGAAAAGGAAAACGTATTCATTGTTTTCAAAATATGAAAATTGAAGAGCACAATTATCATGTGTTTTAAAATAATTTATTGGTTAGAAACTCACCTTTTGAAAGTGAATAAGTGGAGAGTCCAAAATTCGAACCCGACAATGTATATTTAAAGATTAAATATTGTATGAATTTTGTTCTACAAATTTATGTAGATGTTGCCCCCACTACTTGAAACTTGTGGATCCTTCACCACTAATCATTAATTTTTTCTGAATGATAATCATTACTTTTAATGTGAACTAATTGAATAATAATGCTATAAAATATAAGTAATATAAAATAAAAATTATTGTTGTAATAATTTGTATAATTGCTCAATTTTTTATTTTCAAAATTGACAATAATTTATATTTTTCAATTTTAGCATGAAATTTTTATTTTAATAATTTATAGTATTAAAAGATGAAATTACCTATATAACAAAATTACATGTAATTTTAAAAAGATATGTTTTTTTTTTTTGAAGAAGCTAAACTAACCCCCTCATATTGGCATCAGAGAGAATCGAACCTGAAACCTTGAGGAGGAGCACACTCCCAGGTCCCAAGCCAATACCACTAGGCCAACCCATGTCTAAAGTTTTTTCTATCTCTGCCCCTCCATGTCTAAAGTTTTTCACAGTTTCACTTTTCTTACCCTTTGGTAACTAAATACAATAGGTAACCAAAAAAAACTAAACACAATAGATGTCCCAAAACGTCACATATCCTCCATTACTTCCGAAATATTTTCATGCAAACTAACCTAATTTTTTCAATCATAAGTATCCATTGAACTTTCTACTTCAGAAGAAAATGAACTTAAGTGATTTGATGAATGTGTAGAAGATACTTTTTGAGTTTTTACTATATCGTTCTAATTTTATCGTTCTAATTTTGTTTTTTTAAAACGCCTTCTTATCTCCATTGCAAGCAATACTCATTTACAGACATTCTTGTTAAATATTTCATCTTTCGCAATACTCATTTTCATCTTTTTGGCACGTTAGAAGTCTTATGTGTATCAACCATTACCACTTTATATAAGATTCATTCTCAAAATCATGACCTACATGAATTTCACTGAATAAAAGAGAATACATTTTAAAAATGGTGTTAATAATACTTTTCTTTCTTGTCTCTTCTTCACTGTATGTAAATTTAAACTAATTTTAATTGTATGCCTGATTGTGATTGTGCAGTATGCATTGGATTTTGTGTATCTAAGTATAATAATATTGTTCTCCTCATGGGCAGGTATGAATCTATATTATAAGACTTTAAATAGTACTCCTACTCAAGTAAAAATATTTGAATAATGTTGTTTAAAAAGTTAGTATATTTTGTTACCAAAAAAGTTGAATTTGGATTTTTGACGGTTAAAGATTCTATACATTCACACATTTCTCATATCGGTGATCGTTTGATCGAGATCACATCATTTATATTTAAAATTTGTTGTTTTATACTGAAAAAATTTAAACCTATGTTAAAATCAAGACCGTTGGTTGATCTCGATCTAACAATAACCGATATAATGATTACGTGAATGTGTGATCTATCGCTGAATTTAAACTCCAAAAAAAGTTAATTACTACAACATATTTTATTGTACTGGGTAACGTTTGATTCCATTCAGAGGTGGCTTGCTGGATGCATACTGGAGAACGTCAAGTAGCAAAGATGAGGATGGCATATTTAAGATCAATGTTAAATCAAGATATAAGTCTTTTTGATACTGAGGGGTCCACTGGAGAGGTTATTTCTTCTATTACAAGTGACATCATTGTTGTTCAAGAAGCTTTATCTGAGAAGGTATATGCATGCATACATTTTAATTATGACAAATTCAAATGCCAATGATCCACATTTATATATTGTTCCTGAAACAAATGCAAATGATCCACATTTTATTATAAGTGATAATTAAAAGAAGCATTTGTGTTGTTGCAACTTGTAAGAAATCCAGTAAGTGAAACCAAATTTGACCAACAAAACATATGTTGATGCATTTACAGGTTGGGAACTTTATGCACTTTATAAGCCGATTTATAGCAGGCTTTATCATCGGTTTTTTAAGAGTTTGGCAGATCAGTTTAGTGACACTTGCTATTGTTCCTTTGATTGCTATTGCTGGAGGTCTTTATGCATATGTGACTTTTGGCCTTATCGCAAAAGTTCGTAAATCATATCTAAGGGCGGGTGAAATTGCTCAGGAGGTGAGATCATATCATATTTTTATCACACAACTCACATTTGATAATGAATACGAGACTAAAATATATTTGAATCAAAAACTTGATTATCATATGCTACTTTATACACAATTAAAGAGAATGTTATCACTATAGCTAGTTTGTATTTTTTATTTATGGCTAAAGTTTTGTTTATGCACGACCTATTACTAAATTTTTATAAAATTATACTCTTGAATGATATATAAGGTGATAGGAAATGTGAGAACTGTGCAAGCATTTGGAGGAGAACAAAGAGCAGTGATATCATACAAAGTGGCTCTGAGGAACACATATAAGAATGGTCGAAAAGCCGGTTTAGCCAAGGGTCTAGGACTAGGCTCTATGCATTGTGTTCTTTTTCTATCATGGGCTCTGCTTGTTTGGTTCACCAGTATTATTGTTCACAAGAACATCGCCAATGGTGGAAAGGCTTTCGCAACCATGCTCAATGTGGTGATCTCTGGCCTGTAAGCCTTTGTTTTCACTGTTTTGAATGGATATTGTTTATACGGTGTAACATTTCGGTTGTTTGCTAAAGCATTAAAGTTACACCGTATTTCTTTGTTTACGTATCATTTTTCTAAATTATGACGAATGTTCTTGCTTCTTGCTTCTCACTTCTCAGGTCACTCGGGCAGGCAGCGCCAGATGTTTCTGCATTTATCAGAGCAAAAACAGCAGCTTATCCCATTTTTGAGATGATAGAAAGAGACATAGTTAGCAAAAATAGCTCAAAAGATGATCGAAAATTAAAAAAAGTTGACGGTCACATACAATTTGTTAATGTCTGTTTCAGTTACCCATCTCGCCCTGATGTTGTTATTTTCAATAGTCTTTGTCTTGAGATTCCTTCAGGTAAAGTTTTGGCCCTTGTAGGAGGGAGTGGCTCGGGAAAAAGCACAGTTATATCGTTAATCGAGTGTTTCTATGAACCAATTTCTGGTCAAATTCTGTTAGATAGGAATGATATAAGGGAACTTGATATAAAATGGCTTAGACATCAAATTGGACTAGTTAATCAAGAGCCTGCACTTTTTGCTACAAGCATAAGGGAGAACATATTGTATGGTAAAAATGATGCCACTCCTGAAGAACTAAACCGTGCTTTGGAACTTTCTGATGCTCTTTCTTTCATCAACAATCTTCCTGATGGATTAGATACTCAGGTAATAATGCATCAATAACATTTGAAAAATAGTGTGGTTACGATTATGGAAGCGGCGTAATTGTCTTTGATATGTTGCGACCATAACATGATCATAACTATGACTATATCAGTCATATCTGACCATAGTTTTACACGATATTGGAGGTCTCAACATGGCTGTTATTTAAAATCTTGATTATGTGTGAATTTCCACATTTCCATCATTCTTTTTCTTGTTCCTTGTCTATAAAAAAATTTGATCCTGAAAACTAGAGGTAACCAAGGAAAATATTTTTAGACTAGAGTTAAATTATGTTATTCGTCCTTGTAAAATTCCTAAATTTTGCTTTTAGACCCTCACTTCTTTGGATTGAAAGTTTATAACATATGAATTATCTATGTATATTTTAAATAAATCTAAAATCATTTGATATGTCGTTCAGGTGCGTCAATGTTATTGTATTAAGCTCTTATATTAAATAACATTAATCTTTATACATCTCAATGTCATACATATCAAACGATTTCATATATATCTAAAAATTTACAGACAATTTATACGATACAATCTTTCAAAACAACTGAGTATGTATCCTTTCAAGTGTTAGTGGCATCGGTAGAACTTATCAAAGATCTCAATGGATCTACCTCTTAGAAGAGAAATTCTGATTTTATCTAGCTCCCAAGTGACATCCTTGATACTCATTCTTTCATTTGGAGACTCTGCTGTACAAGCAAGTGCAATATATGAGAGTTTTAGCAAGCACCGCTTCACGTCATTAGGATGCAAGTGACTTGATTCTCTTGGGAGTAGGGTTGAATCCACTCTCTCTAAAAGTTTATCTGGCAAGGAAACCTTGACAAACCAATGGAGATTCGTACCATTTGTGAACATTTTATCTGTAGGTTTCTTTCCAGTTAGTATTTCCAGCACAAAGATTCCAAAGCTAGACACATCACCTAGTGTTGATACTTGACATCCCATTCCATATTCTGAAAATTATGTATTTAATACTTTTTGATTTTATGGAATACATATAGAATTTACAAACATTTTAGAACCAAATTATATAGATTCAAATGGTACCTGGAGGAGCATACCCGATAGTTCCCTTGATTCCAGTTGTGCTAGTCGGTAGATCAAAGATGCCATTGATGGCACAGACAAGTTTTGCTAGTCCAAAATCACTAACATGAGCAACCATGTCATTGTCAAGAAGAATGTTGTTTGGTTTTAAATCACAATGGATGATTGGCTGCTCAGATCCACAGTGAAGATAGTGTATTGCAGAAGCAACATCTATGATAATATTTAGTCTCTGGAGAAGGTTCAAACTTGGTTGATCATCAATTTCTGACTCGTGAGGATACAACCATTTCTCTAAGCTTCCGTTTTGCATGTACTCAAAAACCAATGCTTTGATTTCATTACCATTGAAATCCATGCTTGAGCAACATGTTAGAATCTTAACTAGGTTCCTGTGACGGATGCATTTGAGCGCATTACACTCAGCAATGAAACTCGCATGAGCTCCCTTGATTTGAAGGTTCAAGACCTTTATAGCAACAACTCTTCCTTCTGATTCAAGAATTCCTTTATATACAAATCCAAAACCACCAAATCCTATCAAATTGTTTGAAGAGAATCCGTTTGTTGCTTGGTGGAGCATCTGGTATGAAACCTTTGGAAGATGATCCATTGTTGATGCCAAAGTGGAAGTTGTCAAGTTTGGTTTTTTCATCCAAAAGACTGAAAGTGAGAATGAAAAAACTAGAAAAAAGAAAACCGTAGTAATTGTTATTACTATTGTCTTCCAGGCCTGATCTGCTGTTTGTGTCTTATCTATGGCAGGGCATGGTGGTAGATGTAGCTCTGTGATACCCCCACAAAGGTCACTGTTATTTTCCAATGATATTGCATTTACATTTCTAAAGACACCCTTTGTTGGCACTTTACCATCCAACCTATTAAAAGAAATATTCAAGTATTGTAGAAAAGGGATACTCTCTAAATCTTGTGGAAATGATCCAGACAAGTTGTTTTGTGATAAATCTAAATACTGAAGGCCTTTCAATGATGCTAAAGAAGAAGGCATGGCTCCCTGGAAGGAGTTCCCTTGTAGGTTAAGGTATTCCAAGCTTATGCACTTCCCAATTTCTTCCGGAATTTCACCTGAAAGAACATTTTCAGAAGCATCCAACTTATCAATGCTTTTCAGCTTACCAATTTCAGAGGGCAGGCTTCCTTTAAATGAGTTGTGGGATAAGTTGAGTAACAATGACAAAGAGGGAAGACCAAAGAGTTCGAAAGGAATAGTTCCAATAAGATGGTTCTTTGAAAGGTCCAGGTACTGCAACATTTGGCAATTCCCAATACTAGGAGGAATGCTTCCTTCTAGCATGTTATTTGACAAATCAAGTTGAAACAACTTACTAAGGTTGCCAAGAGATGATGGAATTTCTGCTGAAAGTGTGTTTACATTCAGCGTCAATGATTGTATCTTTTGAAGTTTTCCAAAAGAAGCTGGAATCGAGCCTGTCAAAAGGTTGAACTTCATGTTGATGCCAATCAAGTTGATGAGATTTCCTAGTCTTGCAGGAACAGTCCCTGTAATCTTATTGTGACTAATATCAAACTGGTTTAGTTGACTAGATAAGTTGGCTACTGAGTTAGGTAAAGAACCACCAAAGTTGTTCAGATTTAAATGCAACACTCGTAAGTTTGTGCAGTTTGTCAAAGATGTCAAGAAATCCAAGTCATGAGATGAATTATTACCAAGATGATTGTTTCCCATAGCAACTGACCATACATCTTTGAGATATCCTATTCCAGTGGGAACTGGTCCGACAATGTTATAAGGGATGTTAAATAACAACAAACGGGATGCATTGGATATGGAAGATGGGATAGGACCCGAGATCTTATTCATGCCAATGCCAAATACTTGGAGATTAGGGAGTGTGAGGAACATGTTTGAAGGTAGTGAGCCATTAAATTGGTTGATTCCAGCTGAGAATAAAGTGAGATATGACATGTTATAGAGTTTAGAAGGAAGCATACCAGATAGTTTGTTGAACTTTTAAGATTGCCTATCTCTTCAGGCACCTTTCCCTCTAAGTTGTTGAATGCCAAAATGAGAATACTAAGTGATGAAAGATTTCCTATAAATGAAGGGATTTCTCCTGTCAAATTGTTCATACCAATAGATAGCACTTCTAGCTTAGTTAGAAAGCCAAGCTCTAAAGGTATTTTTCCAACAAGTTTGTTCCCTGTTAGGCTCAAGCTCTTCAGTTCCGAACAATTAGACAAGATGGCGGGAATTTGACCTCTAAGTGTGTTTTGCGTGATAATTTTCTATGAAACTGTTCCTGTCAAGAGCTATCTGGAAGTGGACTTTGCTATATAAAATATTCCATTTTTTATAGTTCGAATTATTCTTCTATTATGAATGAAATCCCATACTGGTTTTGACACCAAATTCTATCTTTTATTTTTTTTTAAGGGATATTTTTTGCTCACTACTTTTCACTCAGCTTGAAAAGTATTGCATATGTTAAAAACTTGTTCAGCTTATGTTTTAGTTGAATCTCTCATGTGAACAAATCCCTGTATACACTCTTTAAAATTTTGCTTTTAAACCCTACAAAAAAAAAATTCTAACTTTCATTCTCCATATATTTTTTGTTAGTAAGTTAAGTCTCTGTTGCCAACTCCCCTCTGACTTACCGTTCACATGTTATGTCCCGAGGCAATGTTGACTCATCAAAATACTAGAAGAAATTCTAAGTTCTAAGGGTCTGTATCTATGAAAACTTCTGTTTTAAAACTTAATTCCTGGCCTCCTGGGAGATAATGAACATTGAAATTATGCCATATTGTGACTAATAATTGGTGCATTACATAACAAGTGATTGAAATTTGGTTTCAAAAATTAAAATTATGCTTTTGTTTCACATGTTGATACTAAATTCTTTTGTAGGTTGGTGAGAGAGGAATACAATTATCAGGGGGACAAAAGCAGCGAATTGCAATATCTCGTGCTATAGTTAAAAATCCATCAATCCTATTATTAGATGAGGCAACCAGTGCTTTGGATGCAGAGTCGGAGAAAAGTGTACAAGAAGCTCTTGATCATGTCATGATTGGTAGAACAACTGTGATAGTTGCACACAGACTTTCTACCATTAGGAATGCAGATATGATAGCTGTTGTTGAAGGAGGGAGCATTGTGGAAACTGGAATTCATGAGGAACTCATTTCGAACTCAAACAGTGTATATGCATCTCTTGTTCAAGGCCAACCTTCTCCAGATCCTAGCTTGGGACAGTCATCAAGGTACTTCATTCTTATCCATAATTGTAATTAACATAATTGACATTAAAGTCCTAAGACAAAGGTGCGATTGCATCAAGATTATAGTCGCGGAAATGTAACCTAAATGGTAGTTAGATACATACTTTTAAAGCCCCGACTAAAATTACTTCACCTTATCAAGATATTGCATTTGAAAAAGATTGATTCCACGACTCAAATTTGTATCTCTTAGTGCCTGATTGGATTGACTTATTTGAATTGTGAAACTGTTTGAGAGAACTTAGGAATAGCCTATGACATGTCTTTCCATAAGCTTTTTTTAGCTTATTTCCATCGTCCCTCTAGGATAGCTTATGAAAATGGCTAATACTTTATATGAAAATAGTTTGACTTTATTTTATCTTTTTTTATGGAAATAGCTTGTACAAACGTAATTATGTTATAGTAAATTCAAGCTTATAGCCATGGTTGAAATAGAGTTAAGGGAATTCATTCACAATTCCTGCTATCACACTTATGTGTATACATGTTTTTAATTGTAGCATAAAGAACTCAGCAGAAATATCCCATACAGCAACAATTGGTGGTAGTTTTCATTCAGATAGAAGCTCTATTGGCCATGCACTTGCTGATGAACCAAGAAGTGTTGAAAAGCCAAGGCATGTTTCATTAATAAGGTTATATTCAATGATTGGTCCTTATTGGTCTTATGGAGTTTTTGGAACCTTAGCTGCTTTTACTACTGGTGCTCTTATGCCACTTTTTGCTCTTGGAATATCTCATGCCCTTGTATCATATTATATGGACTGGGATAGCACACGCCACGAAGTGAAAAAAATTGCATTCCTCTTCTGTGGAGCAGCAATTGTAGCTATCACGGCTTATTCCATTGAACATCTTTCTTTTGGAATCATGGGAGAACGACTTACCCTTCGTGTCAGAGGAATTATGCTTACTGGTAATTGTGATTAACTTGTTATCATACTTGTCTGCTTGTTATTTTACGACATTATCCTTTAAACTTCCGTTGTATTTTGGTCAGCAAAATGTGTGATATGTTTTATATACAAATTCTCAGCAGACTACTTGTTAGGAAACTACGCACAATTTCCCCATAGTCAGATTAAGTGGAAGTGAAATAAATGCGGAATAATAACAAACCAAAATTGTTAACGAAGTTCGGTCAATAATGCCTACTCTCCGGACTGCTGCAAATCTCTTTAATAAAAAAGGAAATATATGTGTTTACAAACACTCACAAAATCTCACTACCCACAACCCAATTACACCCAAGAGTTTTCTCTAAAATTCTCTGTCTGAATTTTTCCTAACTCTCTACTGATGTAATACACTACTTGTGTTGTTGTGTTTTTGCTTCTGATGCTAAAGCCTCTATTTATAGATGCATGAAGTGGTTTGTTTTCCATGTTCATACAATGTGAACTTGTTCTTCTATGTTCAACAATTGATGCACCGTTTTTTACTATTTCACCAAAACTTACCATGCTTTCAAACTTGGTTCTGACACAATTTGAAATTACCACCAGATGCTACTATTCATATAGCATGCTAGTAAATCAAATTGGTTGAGAAAATCTTTCGGTGCATTTACTATGGTTGGACAACACACTATTCACCAACACTACTTTGATAGGTGGTCCATTATAGGCTGATACTTGAAAATTGTTTGATATTCTAATGACAACAAACTTTGCTTTACGTAAGTAGAATCTTACTTCCTCCTTGCCTTCATGACTAAGGGGGCGTATGAAGGTTCGACAAAAGTAGGGAAAAACAAATATTTGTGTCTTAAAATTCACCTTATATGTTTTTTCTTGTTTTCTTTTCGAACTGAGACACATCATGTCACCGTTTCAGTCGTAAGAATGTGGAAGATCTCAGCTTCTATTTCAAAGTAGCGTCAACGATAAAGTTTCAATGATTTTAGTATTAGTCCATCATAGACCACCTGACCACTATCAAAGTGGTCTGCTTTAGAATTTGCCTCTTTTTGCCAATTTATTTAACATTTTTAAGCATTGAAATAAGAGAAATGCTAATTGTTACCGAAAAGGAAGTGAAAGGTTGCCAAGCTGAATATTGAATATATAGTACCTTATATCATAGGGTGAAGCTTGGTTATCTCTCTCTTACTTAATTTCCTTTGTTCATCTAACTGCAGCTATTTTGAAGAATGAAATCGGTTGGTTTGATGATACAAGAAACACAAGTTCTATGCTTTCATCACGTTTAGAGACCGATGCAACTTTGTTAAAGACTATAGTCGTGGACCGTTCTACAATTCTCTTGCAGAATGTTGGCCTAGTTGTTACTGCACTTATTATTGCATTCATTTTGAACTGGAGGATAACACTTGTTGTCTTGGCCACATATCCTTTGATAATAAGTGGTCACATTGGTGAGGTAGTTTCCTCTTTCACAACATTTAAACATTAAGAAATTAGAAAATGGGTTAATTATAATATTAGTCTCTAATGTTATCTTCAATTTTGTTTATAGCTCTTTTACCAACTGTTCAGTCCCTACAAATTTTGACTAAAAGCATGTAATTTGTATGAACTAAAAAGTGAGTTTAGAGACTAAAAAAAAAAGTAAATTTTATAGGGACTGCAAACATATTTAACCGTTAAAAAATTCTCGTGTGTCTTACTAGCTTCATGACATCGTTTGTTTCAGAAACTGTTCATGCAAGGATTTGGTGGTAATCTAAGCAAAGCATATCTAAAAGCAAACATGTTAGCTGGGGAGGCTGTTAGTAATATAAGGACTGTGGCTGCATTCTGTGCAGAAGAAAGGGTTATTGAACTTTATGCTGATGAGCTTGTTGAGCCTTCCAAACGTTCATTCAAACGAGGCCAAATTGCTGGCATATTTTATGGCATTTCCCAGTTCTTTATTTTCTCATCTTATGGCTTAGCCTTGTGGTACAAGCTCTAGCTTCCTTAATTGTTCATTTACTATATTAATTTAACGTATAAATGTCTCATCCGTCAGAGATTTCCTTTCTTTGTTGCACCGACACTTCAAATCGAAGTGTCTGTTTGGTGCCAGACACCTACTCAACACTGACACTTGTTGTGGCACTTTTACTAATTCCACTTTCACAAATATTACCAGTGTCGACGTGTCAGTGTTAGTATTTGTAGTTTCCTTTGTAATGAGACATATATATACCTTTTGCAGGTATGGATCTGTGTTGCTCGAAAAGGAGCTTGCTAGCTTTAAATCAATCATGAAGTCATTTATGGTTTTAATAGTAACAGCCTTGGCTATGGGGGAGACTTTGGCACTTGCACCAGACCTTTTGAAAGGGAATCAAATGGTTTCATCAATTTTTGACATGATAGATAGAAAGTCAGGAATAATACATGATGTTGGAGAAGAGTTGATGACAGTGGAAGGAACGATTGAGCTAAAAAGGATCAATTTTAACTATCCTTCAAGACCAAATGTTGTTATTTTTAAGGATTTCAATCTAATAGTGCCTTCAGGGAAGAGTCTTGCCTTGGTAGGGCACAGTGGTTCTGGTAAAAGCTCAATAATCTCCCTTATACTCCGATTTTATGATCCAACATCCGGGAAGGTGATGATTGATGGTAATTTGTTTCAACACTTTATGCTTATTAGCTTCTCTTATTCCATCATTAGTACATGATAAATAGAACAGTGTAGGATTATCTTTCGATAAGTAAAATGCTCAAAGTTATACTCATATGTCCATGCATTCTAGAAAAGTCGCATGCCTACACGCGTGTGTAATGTCAATGAGCTATCATGATTCTAAATTGTGGTCACGGTTGTGGCTACGCTGTGAACCTATGCATACTAGAAGCAGCATTGGCTACATTGTAATGTCAATGAGCTAGTAGTTACCATCATGGTACTAAATTGTGGTTGTAGATGTTGTTATGCTGCAAGTCTTGATATTGCAGCAAAATTAGGACAAATGTGGCCAATGCAGCCGTAATCACAGTTGCTATGTCATTGCAGAGATCTCTAAAACCTTTATATTGCAGCTGCATAGTGCAATTAAGAACTATGGTGACCCTAAATGTGAAACATTCTTCTAACAATGACTCATCAAATTTTAACAGGAAAAGATATCAAGAAAATGAATTTGAAATCCCTTAGGAAGCAAATTGGTCTAGTACAACAAGAACCAGCTCTATTTGCAACATCAATTTACAAAAACATTCTATATGGAAAAGAAGAAGCATCTGAATCAGAAGTGATTGAAGCGGCTAAACTAGCCGACGCTCATAATTTCATCAGCGCACTTCCCGATGGCTACTCAACCAAAGCAGGCGATAGAGGAGTTCTACTATCCGGTGGACAAAAGCAAAGGGTGGCCATTGCAAGAGCTATTTTAAGAAACCCTAAAATATTATTGCTGGATGAAGCAACAAGTGCACTAGATGTCGAATCGGAACGTGTTGTACAACAAGCTTTAGACAAGTTGATGCAAAACAGAACAACAATTATTGTGGCACATAGGTTATCAACAATAAGAAATGCAGATCAAATAGCAGTTTTGCAGGATGGAAAGATTATTGAGCAAGGCACTCATTCAAGTCTTTTTGAGAATACAGATGGAGCTTACTTCAAATTAGCCAGCCTACAACAAGAAACAGCTACATGTACATGAATATATTATGGATAACATAACATAAATGACTTATACTATTAATTCTTGCTACCACACTTGACTGAAACGATTTTGTAACTATTGAACAATATACATTGAGATTCATAAAAATCATTGTTCAAGTAATTTTTTTCTTGGTCCAACTTATATAGATTAAATGTCAAGTTTCATGTTTCAGTCTCTGACCAAACTCCTTGCACCATCTGCCTTAAGGTTTTATCCCCAGAAAGGTTTTGGCGTACAGTGCCAATTTGTCCCCTTGTTGGAGCCTCTCGTCCCCCTTCGTAGATGTTTTCTTTTGTTCATGGACATTCCTAGTGCGATATTTCCACCTTTCATTTCATCCCAAATACCCAAGAGTGTAGTTATCATGTGACATTTTGTTGACCCAAGAAGAATTTTCATACTCTTAGAGTTGGTTGGTATCCATGTTCAACTCTTAGTTGATTATGCATCATCTATGATCTATCAACCTATTTTTTAACTGTAGATTTGTGTAAATTGATTTTGATTCAGAGGCAAACACTTCTACTTCACTTAGGTAGCCAATATACATGATACGTCCAACTATATATTATATTTGTCTTACATCATCCGAAGGTCAACCATACACATTGTTTTATTTTGTTTTTTTGTGTTACATCATCCAAATGACAAACATACATACAAACACTGTCAGTGTAAATATTTTACACTGTCAATCAATTTTAAGTGAAATATTTCATTCAAATTATAATGACTTTCATTGTGTCAACTCATCTTTTACTATCGAAATTTGTGAATTGCCCTCTATATTGTGAACTGAGGAGTGCAAAGCGAGTCCAATTGGCATCTATTCTTCCAGTGCAGTAACAGCTTACTACTGGACCACCGCTGGGCTTTGGCAAGTTTTACGCGTCAGTTTGCAGCAGTTTTCGTCTACTACAGCGGTGTTATCTGATGTTTTTCCGGCGAAGCAGAAGGTGTAGTGAGCAGAATTATGATGCTGTTAGCAGAAATTTGGCATAATCGAAAAAGTCTATGTGGAATCAACGACTACATCCGCAGTATATGATCCAGGCAGCTCACATGAAGCTTCATGAATGGCAAGCAGTGCGTGACAGAGGTACTAATGACAATTTTGGAAGTTGAACCAGAGAGTATCAGTGGCACCCTCCTTTGATTGGTGTGATGAAATGTAATATTGATGCTTGTTTCAACATATCAACTAACACAACAAGTTTTGGGTGTTGTATCCGAGATTCCAATGGTCATTTTGTATCTGCTCTCTTGAGGTGGGAGGTTCCAATGATGCTAGTTTACGAGGGTGTGGCGTTTGCTCTGTTAACGGCTTATACAATGGGTCCAAAGCTTCGGATCTGTTACAATGTAGCACTCGAAAATACCAGTTGACGTTATTTTTTCCAATTATGTTGGTATTTTTCAATTTAGTGGTATTATTTCTACCATTATAGGTTTGTTACTCTCTAATAACAACTTTGAGGTTAAGTTTATTCCTCGTTAAACAAATAAGGTTGCTCATAATTTATAGCTAAGACAGTCCATTCTAGTGCTAGTCAACATGCATTTGATGTAGGTCCTCCTTGTATCCATTACCATTTAATCAATCTTTTAATGCCATTTAAAGAACACTCCAAACCCAATTTTCTCAGTTAAAATATGTTTATTAAATTAAAATTAAAAAAACATTTAGGAAACAAACAACAGGTTAAAAACAAGAATTTCAATTTAGCTTAAACAGCAGAAAAAACTGACTAGCCGCCAGGGATTACCTTGGTGTAGCAACAGGGGAACCTTAATGGCCCTTCTACAAATTTCTTAATCCATCTTTCTTCTTACAGTTTTTCTATTATCTTAATAACATGCATGCTCCTCTTTCTAAAACTGACAGTTTTAACAAGCACAGATAGCTCCCTCAACAAACAAAAAAACACAGATAGCTCGACTACTGATAATGACAGTAATGCTATTTTTACAATCATCACTTTAATTACAATTGCGAATTACAAAATAACAGTCGCACACCGCACACTCTTTTACTGAAATAGCAAAATGATGCATTAGTTACACTGATCCTAGCATAAGTTGTGCCAAGAACAGGTAACGAAATTGTATAATCAGTGATGTATTTTTCTATGGGTGCACTACTCTTTAATCAGGCATATAACAGGATCAGTTCAAAACATATCTCACATATATCACAATCACTCAACAGACACATATATTATATTGCTACTAGAAAGGGGAAGGCAAGATTGAAACACATATCTTTTTGAGACATCTGCCTGTGGCCAAGATGACCAACAAAACTGAGATCAATCAGCAAAACACAGACATTTGGTATTGAAAACAAGTATGAAGACTGTCTAGCCAGTCCCTAAACAAAAATAATTACCAGTTGTACAAGGATCACCTTAACCTCACTATATGCTCAAATGGCACTTAAACTTTCTTTTCCATCCATGGAAAATGCAAAGGAACAGTTTTGATATTGACGGATGTAACAGTAAGAAACATATGACCCAAATATTATTCTTAAAAAATTTACAAATGGAAAATTTCAATAACTTCACTAAATATAAAGGACCACATAGCCAAGTGAAATACTTACAACTTGTCTACAAATAAAAGTATATTATATTAAGTTATTTAGAGAGGTGAAGCAAACCTCCTTTTAAAAGTAAAACAAACACATTGTCCACAATCCCATGTAAGAGTACCTAAAAGTATACTAATCAAAATAAGGAGCATGATATCATCAATTGGTGCATGCCATAAAAATATACATGTAGATCTTCAGAAGTGCATGCCACAATAATAGATTAATTATTCCAGGGGGGTCTACACTACAGGGTCTACAACAGCCTAATGTGCCTATGTAAATATACTCCAACCAACTTCAAATCTCAAAAGTGAGGTCCAAATAAACATTTGATGAAGAAAACGCCAAAGTTAGTGGAAGTTCCAAGATTAAAAATTAAAAAAGGCAATCTGATGCAGTAAAACCAATTACAAATCTGCCATACATTGCCATACCATGCATTTTGCAACAGATTAGTTCCATGACTCAAACCCGTAACCTCCAAGTCACAAGGTAACAACTCGGACTAGACTGTTAAGGCTTCCCCTCAATGTAAAAAAAAAGGGGGAAATGCTAACGAGTCCCCCCAGGACACTCTTTATGAACTTTTTATAGTAAGTTTTATGAAAATCCGTGTATTCAATGCATTTGAATTTGTAATATTAGACTTTTTGAAGGAATAATTTCTAAATTTGGGGTCCTTAAAGAGTGCACCGGGGACACTCGTTAGCAAGACCCAAAAAAAACCGAACATTAAGATCTGTGTTTATACAATATTCTACAAAACATACTAGTAACTTCTATCTTACAAATAGCATCACAGTGGAGTACCACTTATACAGGATACTGGACATTATCTCCAAAAACTAGTGAGACAACAGTATTGTGCTTCACTTGTTTGGATTAGGATTAGACCCATGTCACCACTTCAAGAACCGAAAACAAAAATATGCAATAAACAGGGCAAACTAGTATTGCATGCAACATTGTTGATCACTTATCAGGTAATGCAATTATGCAACAAGCCGTTAGTTTACACTATACTATAATGACCAGCTGACAACAGCGTATAGGATTTAAAATTAAGGTACACCAATTATGTTTTGCCCAAAATATGTTGATAAAGATAGAAGTTAGAACTGAAAGTAAAACTTCTGCAGAAGCCTATATTTGTGCACAGAATGTAAGACTTCTGCAACAGAATGTAAAATAAATATGGTCAAAATGTGATACAGACCTGACTAAATTTTTCACACATGAACATACCTTCTAATGCAGTGCATATATTTACATTTTTTTTGAGATATTTAACAAAAAATAAGTTAAAATATCTTGGCAGCATGTACTATAATGACCATCTGACAACAGCATATAGGACTTACAATTAAGGCACGCAATTATGTTTTGCCCAAAATATGTTGATAAAGAAAGAAGTTAGAACTTCAAGTAAAACTTCTGCAGAAGCCTAATATGATGATTGAGTCCCAGAAATATATAAGGGGGCTATAAAGTCAATACATGAGAAACAAACTAATTGTTTTATATGAGGTTTTTAATTTAACTGCTTTTATTAGAGTAATGTGTCAAGGTACTCATAATCAAGTTATACATAGGTAATAATCCATAATCCCATCGAAGAATATGTGCATGAGGTTCCTTCAATACATAAACACTAAATATGCTCATAAAAAAGCAAATAAGTAGAATGTGCCAAATCATCAATCAGATGTGCATAGTATTTGGTATCTTGATAAAGTTAAACATGTGTTGGCGGAGATAATTATTAGGTCTTTACAAGTTGCCATATTTTAAGCATATTTCTCCTTTACTCAGGAGTTCAATAGCTGGTGGCGAAAGTGATGTCAACAACATGAAGAGACTATATCCTTTCTACTTTATTCTGATCATATCTTTAAGGAATATTCATAAGCATAATACCATACAACGAACCTCATGATTGAAAACAACAGGCGAGAAAAAACGAACGAATATTATAACTGAAAAGGAAACTCTTAAACAGAACCAATGTAATCAAACCAATCAAAACAATAAATCTAGAATGAGAATAGAATTTAACAAAATGGAGAATAAAGGCATTGAGTTAAAAAACAAAAGCACAAAGCAAAACAGTTTCAATCTAGCATACTGATCTTATCCTCAAAATACAACTTTCCTAAACCTTGAGGGTGTTTCGAAAAAGGTACCTATCTCCAAAGCAATGGTGGATAGAATATACATGTTGTCAAAGAAGTTAAAAAAACTAACCCACAAAACAACCCTAAAACTTGTTTTTTCACCACTGTACCCACCCATCTTCTACGCCTAATCAGAAATTCTTCAACTCGAGTCCTTTCCTTATCCACCACCACCAATTCAGCTAAAGGGTCCATTCAATGGTTCATTCAACACAATCATGATCAGACCTCAACAGATTTATCTTTTTCTTCAGTCAAAACCTTAACAGATTTACCCTCATCACCATGACCCTTTCCCACATTTTCACCCACCTCCTTCTTGCACATTAAATCAACGAAAAAATCTGTCAAAACTTTCTCATAGCCTGGCATTTTAGCATACCCCGGAAAGTAATTAATATCAATAATAAGATACCGATTACCGTATCTAGAATCACGAATCACATCGAAATTAAACAAATTCAGCTTCATAGCATGCCTCAATCCACTAGCAATATCAACAATAAAAGCCTGAGGAGGCATCTCAGTAGTATCATCCAAACTCATCATCTTATAAAACTTTTCATCATCATCCACACTGTCCCTATTCGCCAAATTCGACACCTGCGAAAACGACAACAAATCCTCCGAGACACCCAACACTTTCTCCTCAGAAACATCTGGCAAAGACTTCCTCTTCACGCAACGAACATGATTACCAACAACATACACCTTAAAAATCACACCACCATGATTCACAAATTCCTGCAAAACAATCGGTGGTTTCAGCTTATTCAACGCCCCATGGCTAAAAACCAACGCCATTTTATGCGATTTCGCGCTTCCATCGGCCACCAACGGCTTCGCTATCACCGGAAACTTTAAACTCTCCCAAGCCTGACCATCAGAAAGAGTCTCTTTATCATAAATCACAATCTGTTTCGGGATCCCGAATGTTTCACCGCCTTTTTCATCAACCCCAACCCTAACCCTAAGCTCAGAAACAACCTGAAGCATTGAAATTCGATTATGAAGACGCTCAATCGCTTCCGGCGCGTCGAGAATAACAGCATTAGGGTTTCGAATTTGAAATTGTTGAAGCTGGCGTTTCCAATCGTCGCCGTAGAGTTTGTGGAGGATGCAATCGAACGGTCCTTGATCGATTAAGGGTTTGGTTGAATCGATTTGGATGAGTTTAATTCCGCGTGATGAAGCTAGGGTTAAGAGTGAGTCGCGGATGAAACTGTTTTGTTTCTTTGGTGCTAATGCGTAACCTATTACGCCGTGTTTCTTTTCAGCCATTGGATTTGATCAAAATTCTTGTGATTGATTTCGTTTCTTGGTGAATGAATGAACAATCACATTAGAGTGAAGAAGCCCTAATTTCCCTGATTTTGGATGTTTAGGGTTTGGTTTTTGGAGGAAAATTGGGGGAAGAAGAAGAAGAAAGTAAAATTGGAGAGAGAGAGAGAGAAGGGTATGGGTGTGTGTATATATAGGTCGTTAGAGAATTAGGGTTAGAGAAAAAGGAAGGAAGGGGAATGATAAGGTACACGTGGTGAATTGAGTAGAGGGTTTACGCCGCTTTATGAAGGGCGTGTTGAAACAAGGGGAGGGATAGGGTCGTAAGGAAGGGCGTGTTGAAACAAGGGGAGGGATAGGGTCGTAAGGAAGGGTATGAGGTGGAATGGTGGATGAGTTGTGATGATAAAATTATAGGAAATGTTAAATAGTGTCGTTGGGACATTGGTTAAGAAAATATAAATAGAAATAATATGTTGAAAAATGATGAAAAGTGTTGAATTCAATTTTCTAAAATTCTAAAAATTATAATTTTCAATGCAAAATTAGTTTTAGCTTCCTTAACCAATGTCCTGAAGACACTGGTTAACAAGACCCTAAAATTATATATTAGGTTCATAATTGGATTGGGCAAACTCAAAACTTGATAAGCTTTTGGAAGCAAATCATAATCAAAATTTAAAACTAAAACTCTAGTTTAATTGATATGATTAGTTTGGATATTATTAATTAATAAGCACTGCTTTGTACGATACAAAATTATAGGTTAATTTTATAAGGACACAAGTCACAGCTTTGGTCATCACACACTTGCAAAGGCATTGATACCTTATAAATTTTGCAACTTTCGTTGAAATTCACTCTAAATTTTGCAAAACTTCAAACAATTCTTCGAAATTATTAAATGTATGTCAAATACCCTCCTAGACTATTTTTGTCGTTTGATTCTATGATGTGGTCGTTAAGTGTACATGTGACACCTATACGTGGATTGAAGGTTTTGCCACTTCATATAGGGTAGTTGACTATCTTTTTTGTGTTTTTTTTGTCTAAAATATGTGTGATTATTAGAATAAATATGTTTTTGGTCCCTATAAATATATCAATTTTTTGTTTTAGTCCCCCTAAAAAACTTTTTCAACTTTTAGTCCCTTTATAATTTTTAATCACTACTTTTGATCCCTATTTTTGAGTTAATTTTTGTATTTTTTTAATGAAATTGTGCAGAAATATATGGAATATTGTAAAAAAAATCTCAAAAATAATTAGAATTTTTTTAACAAAACACAAATTAAATATGAATTTTTAACCATAAAAAATATATAAATTCATATTTTGTTAAAAAATTCTAATTTTTTTGAGAGACATTCTTATAATATTATGAATTTTCTGCAAAATTTTATTAAAAAATATGAATTCTACATATGAGTTTACTTTAAAGGTGAGACCAAAAGTGAAAATGGAGAAATTTTTAGGAACTAAAAGTTGAAGAAAATTTTTAGAGGGACTAAAACGAAAAGTTGACATATTTATAGGGACCAAAAACATATTTAACCCTAAAATTTAACACTTATTTACAAATACTTCCTCAAATTTAAAACTTACATAACAGTAATTGTGGCTATCTATCATAATGGTTGTCTTGAGGGTATCCCTTAGATTCATGAGGATTTAGTTGAATCTTGATTAGGTGTTTTGGAAGTTAAGGGTTGTTAGACCAAAATTGGTTACAATCACCCGTTGTTTATAAGAAAAATCGTTCATAAGAAAAATAGGGTTGTTAGGTCGTAAAGACAAGACTTTGTATCAAGTTCAAAGTCAGGCTCTGGGGAACGTAAGTCAATGCTATGTGGTCTAATCCTCTAGATCTTGATGTAAGACACGTCACTGATGCAACGCCCTTTTCTATGAAAGGGAATGATGTTCTGACTTTTACAGTTGAGCAAAATCATTTAAAAGTATCATTGATGAAAATAAATGACTGATTCGTTGACTACATCTATCATAAAAGTTGTCTTTAGGGAATCAATTGTTGCTGATTAAATTCAAAGCCAAGGTTCTCTTCAGCAACAATTTACTCAATTGTTATATATATATAAAGACCTGCATTGATTGAAGAATGTTACAGGCATATACTACATACATACAATATATTGCACTATGTTTATATTGAATCTGTATTGCATACCTTGTCTAGAAACTGTCACATATAAACAAAAAGAGATACACATATAATATATTCTGCTTAAATTTGTTTACTACTCTTGGAGTTTGTGTAAACACAATATGTTTGTAAATTTCTATTTTGAGATTAGGAAGTCATCTAAGTTGAAGTAGAAAATGTAGGATTAGGTTGTCTTAGTAGCTGTTGTAATCAAGTTTTGATTATAGCGATAGAATCCCTTGGAAGTGCAAAAGGTTAGACGTAATCTTAGATTGTGGAGTGAACCAGGATAAACATTTGTGTGTTCTCTCTTCTCCCTTATCTCTTTACTTAATTTTCTGCTAGTGTATATATCTTATGTACAACGGTCTTCACCATGGGTTCTATTTCTAACTAATTGGATTATAGTGTTATGACGACTTTGGGATGGCATGTGACTACAACTTTTGTGGCGTCTAGCCGGTGATGCATCATGTTAAGCTTTCATCACATTGACATATTGGTGAGTGGAAGAGGGAATCATCGTGGTTCCTCCTCATTGGCGAGTCTTAGAGTCTAAATACTCCATTGTAGTTATTGTTTATGATCCTGAAATTATTGTGACTGGCTCAAGATTATGAAGATTGTGTTTATTCTCGAAATCATCTGGTTAATTTTATCATGGAATCTTGAGGCATATGTATTAATTTTATTGTGAGCCCATGTTGGGCACCAATGTTCTTGGATGAACAAGCTGGGTTGACCTCATAAGCAGGAGGTATATGTTTTGACATTGTTGGTCTGGTCCGCCGCGACTGATCATACACTCCTTTTTTTAATGGAATGGATGTGCTTGCAAAAGACACTTCAATGTCAAAGTAAGTATGGATGCTAATAGGTAACAAAGTCAGTATAAAAAGTGATATGATCATATATTGGGGCAAGTCCACTATTTATAATCATGTATTGTGATGACATGCTTAATGTTGTTGCTATTCTTGATCATACGATTTGGTGCTGATAGTTATAAATGTAATCTGATTTATTGATAGTAAGTGGTTTCGAGATAGGTGGGGACGCCTATCCAATTAAAATGAGACTATGTGTTAGTAGGAACAACCAACATGATAGTTTGTTGGTGTCTAAAGTGGTGAAGTACGTTGGCACTCCATTTGTTTCTTATGTGAATTGCTACATAAGGTGGCTCATGAGGCATTATTTTGTGTTGTCCATTGTTATGAGATGTGATGTCTCCTGAGGCTGTGCAGGAGGTAAGATCTTGTTATCCACTGTGTTGTAAGACGAGGTGGTCACCTCAGATAGACTTGGATCTAGTCCCCTATTAAGCCTTTCATGCCATGTGTCTTTATGGACTTTCTTGTTGGGTGACTGAGATGATGATTTGATATCTAAAAGTTGTTATTAGTGATGGTGGCAGTGTAGTGATGATGTGTTGTGTTTTCTTTCTTCTTGCTCATGAAGATGAAGGATAAGATAAGATGGAATAAAATTAGGTGGTGGTGGGTCACTGTCAATATCAATAGTTATGTATGATCCAATGCTTTTCTTTTGGTTAAACTGCACCTTTCGGTTCCTAAGTTTCAAAATGTTGCGATTTTGACCTCTTATTAAAAAAATGAAAAAGTGACCCCCTACTTTTTGGGAAATATGTTCTTTTGACCCCAAACATATGGAAAATATGTTTTTTGACTCTTTATCTTTACAAAAAGTTGTGATTATTGCCCTATTTTTTAGACATGTGGCGTCTTCTTAGCAATTTTGGAACGAAATTGGCCAAATTTTATTTTTTTAATATGAAGCTAAAATCGCAACATTTTAAAACTTAGGGGGCGAAAAGTGTAATTTAACCTTTTGTTTATTAACTAAAAGATTAATTTGTCAAAATTAATGAAGTCTTTGGTTGACCATCTGTAATGTTAAATTGTCGGTCTACTTTAGATATCTTGAGTTAAAATTTAACAGAATTATTCAACTTGATTGAGAAAAATAGATTTAAGGGACCTAAACATAACAATGATTAATTATGAGATCAAAATGAAACTATTTTTTTTCTGCTACGGAACCATAAAAGTAATTTAGCCAGGAGTTAAAGAATAAATCTTAACCTAAAAATCATTTTCCGTAGAAAAAAATGCCAAAAATCATGTTTAAAATCATTTTCTGAAAGAAAATAAAAATACTAAGAATACATTTTAACCAATTTGATGTTATAAATCATTGGTTGAATTTTGTAGGAGGCAAGCAACCCATGAATTAACCAAGCAGACTATTTATATGGTTAACCTCAAGTGTATAATCTATGTAAAAAAAAAAATGATTCCAAATTATATTGCTAATTATTTGATTAATTAATTATATGAAGTTTGTTTATGTAAAAAAGAAAATTAACTCTTTTTTGGATAAAAAAAAAAGTGAACTGAAACAAGTACTATCACAAGTTTGACATGAGTTCTTACACAAGACAATGAAAATCTAGTACCTTAACTCAGTTCTAGATCTGATTCCTTTCTAAAACCAAACAAACTCTTTTACTTCAACCAACCTAAATTTCCTTTGTCTTAAACCACACGTTCTTCCTTCTCACTAAAACCGCTTCAATACAGTTTCAAATTTTCCCGAATTTCATTCCCAACAACAATAACCTCGTTTTCATTTCCATCTTCAAAATTCAACACGTGTTCCAACACTCTTATATACACTTTCACTTCTTTCTTCTGATTCTAACAACACTAACGCCGTTAGGGTTTTGTTGTAAGAAACAATGGATTACAACAGAGACGGCAACGTCGTTCAAATCATCACCACCGGCGGAGCCGCCGATAGCTGGTCTACCGACCAAGCTGACTGGGCGACGGAAGATGAGTATCGTTACTGGAACGGAAACGATGCTGGTGGCGAAACAACTCCTTCTTCAAATTCACGTGCAGGAAGTGAGCCGCCGAGTAAGAAATCGAGAAGCAATTCGCAAGACGGTGGTGGTGGTGGTGGCAGTGGCGGCGGTGTAGGAGGATCGAATCGCGCGAAAGCGATAGGGAAAATGTTTTTTAAGACGAAACTATGCTGTAAGTTTCGTGTGGGGACATGTCCTTATATAACGAACTGTAATTTTGCTCATAGTGTGGAGGAGCTTCGTCGGCCGCCGGAGAATTGGCAAGAGATTGTGGCTGCTCATGAGGAAGAGAGGAGTGTGATTGAGCAGCCAAGGGAAGAGTTTCAGATACCGACGGTTGGGTCAAGTACTTTTGTAGGGGAGAGTATGAATAATAGGTCTTATAAGGGGAGACATTGTAAGAAATTTTATACCGAAGAAGGTTGTCCTTATGGGGATAGTTGTACTTTTCTTCATGATGAGCAATCGAAGAATCGTGAGAGTGTGGCGATTAGTTTAGGTCCTGGTGGTTATGGTGGTGGTGGTGGTGGTGGAGGAGGAGGAGGTGGAAGTGTTAGTAGTGGTGTTGGTAGTGGTAGTGGTGTTGTTGTTGTTGCGGCTGGTGCGGCCGCGGTTGGGAATGGACCTAATTTGAAGCCTTCGAATTGGAAAACTCGGATTTGTAATAAATGGGAGATGACTGGGTATTGTCCCTTTGGTAACAAATGCCATTTTGCTCATGGTGCTACAGGTATGATAGATATGATCCATTTTGATGATTTTGGATTTTGTTATGTGAATTGGATTAAAGATTTTAATTTTATGGTAATTGAGGTGATTATGTTGTGTTGTTAATATAGATTATAGAAAGTGCTATTAGAATTGGAAAGTTACAAATAGTTTTCTTACCATTTGGATACAATTTTGGGTATTGATGTTAGATTGATTTTATCTATACAAGATTGATTTTTTCATCATTTAATATGGTCTGTTACAGCTTTGATTTCTACTATTTTGTTTTAATGAGTACCTTGCATTGTCACTAGTGTCTATTTTGTTTTTGTCGACGCTAAGGCAGAACATAACATTTTGATATGTATGTGAATGTGGTGTTTCATTGAGCATATAATTGAACAGCGTAGGGCAATTTAATTAATGTAGATGTATGTCAACGTGGTGCTTCATTGAGCATAACATTTTACTCTTATCTCGTATTTTGTTTGCAAGTTGCTGACTTGAGTAATCTATGCAATTTTTTGTATAAAAGTAATTGCATTCTAGAGATGATACACACGATAGTAGAAATGCACCATTTCTTATGTTTTGCACAATGAAAAACATAAACAACCAAGTTTACAACAGAGAACTCTGAAGACGAAACTGTGCAAATTTCCAAGTGTTTTTTAGTTTACAGTGCTTCCTTTTTTGTGATTACTTTTCATGTGCCCTGTATGCTTCAAATTCAAATGTCTAAGCCTTCACTATCTGATTAAAATGTCTTCAAGAGATAAGAAAAGAATAGTTTCATGAGTGGTGGGTTCAGAATGAATAGACGAGAGCTTAGATCTAATCTGTGTTGTCAAATAGCGGTGCTACAGTGCTATCGTGTGGCAGAATTTTAACAATTTGCTATTGTTCCGTGATATGCGATTAAGTACAAAGTGTTGTCAAATAGCGTCTATAGGATAGCACAGTACATAGTGGAATTCGAACAAACCACTATCTTGTTGTGATCAGCAATTGCAACATACTTTCATTGCTTTGATGTTTGGCCTTGTTCATTACGTGCATGTTTGGATTGGCGGTGAGTTTAGCTAAATCGCGGTGGCACTGTTATTTTGCCGAAACTTCAAAGTATAGATTTTGTCTAAATCGCATTGAGTTACCATGATTATGCCAATCTCACCGTCGATCCAAACATGCACATATACATTATATTCGAAAAAAATTATTAGATTGACACACGAATGTTTTATTGGCTTAAATTGATTAACTGTTGGAATGACCTGTAACCTATTTTATAAATTTGTCTAATACTATGATTTTGTAACCGCAGAATTACACAGATATGGAGGTGGGCTTATGGAAGGAGAAATCAGAGACGGTGTTTCTGCTGTTGCCTCTGACACAAAACAGGGAGTACCTTCCAAAACTCATGCTGATAATGTGGTTGCATCAAATCCTCCTATTGGTTCAGATGTTTATCATCTTGGAGTCCCTTCACAAAGACCTTCCATTGTGAGTCAGAGGCCAGGACAGAGAGCTCATCAGAAGTGGAAAGGTCCAGATAAAATCAGTAGGATATATGGTGATTGGATCGATGACTTCGAATAGAGCTATAATAACTTATATTCCCAATTCTGGAAAAATGGAAAATGGCTGATGATGAGGGCTTATGTATCGCCATGTAGCTGAAAATGCCATGATTTCCAGTTCCCATCTTGTTATATTATCAAATAATGTCTTATGATCCGTAGTTTCCAGCATTGTAGCACTTTGTTCAATTCACAGATAATTGTTCTGTGGATTTATGTTCGGTGAAGGATTCATCTTTTCTTTTCAAAGTTTTGTTTCTGAGTTTTGAATGTAACAGAGGCATCCTTGTATGTGCATCAGATTGTGTCAGACATAAAATCTAATTTAAGATTCCGGTTTCTATTTTTATTGAAAAATGCTAAATGTCGCGACATATTATTTCGGGAAAAAACGTGAACAAGGTTTCAAAGGGGAAAAGCCAGAAAACTTGCATTTCGAAATGTGCTGAGTCTCCGAGTTTGACTCGGTTCAAGGATGAGATGAATTTTACTTCCTCTTAATTTGCATTGCTTCAAAGATCAAACTTGAAAGCTACAATATATAAATCAATTCTTCAATTTTGACTGAGATGTTTTATCATTTTCAATTTAACTTTGGATTTCATGTTGTTTTGAATTGGAGCTCGAGCTGGAGTTGTTTTGTGCTGATGATGCATGTTGATTGTTGTGGTAGGTACAAGCATGAATAGAAGGATAAGGATGAATGGATGGAAATCTTTTGTACTGATGAAGCGGCAAAACTCAGAAAACCGCTCCTTTATTGTACCATAGGGAAGATCTAACGGTACATATTTGTCGGGAAAGATTCGTGAAATTGATGTCGCGATATATAGCATCGCTGATTTTTATTGTCGCATTTTTTTTAAGGATGCTATTAATCGCGAGGTAACATTTCATGAGAATATCACGAACATGAGTAAAATGGACAATAAAACCTTAATTTGCATCCTCTTTTTTTTTTTCTTTTTTTTCTCCTACAATTTTTAGTAGTTTTATTCCATTTTATTCTGCAATTCAATTCAGTGTCATTACATTTACTGAAATGAAAAAGAAGCAAAAACAAAAATGGGGTGTGCATAAAAAACTAGATAGATATGATAAGGAACAATGGAGTCATTTTATCTCACAACATTTTCATACATACTAATTTTTTTTCATACAATGGAGTCAAAAAAATGTAGTTATAATTTAATATAATCCTATTGGCTTATTTATGCATTAGATGCACCTTGAACAATGTTCGGACATAAATCCCTGTCCTTCTCATAAGGACTCGCTCAAACCAACCTTTTTCACCAAGGGCTAAAAATCAACTTCAACATCACTGTTTTATATTAACCCATCATCTAGTACTCAAATAACACCATGCATAACATGTTCCTCAATTATCTCTCTCTCCACATTTTGTCCCTTAAAATCCTCTCTAAAAAAATAGTAAAGTGAAGGGAGAAAAGTAACACCACTTTACTAACCTTCATTCACCCACTACTTTGTTCATAAACTTCTCTCAACCATGCAAAGAAGAGAGAGTGGAAGGTCAAGAATAAATCATCCTCTACTCATCTTGAAAACCAATAACAGTCCATTGTTGATAGTTTCTCAATCCGACAATGTCTTTATCGGAACCTAAGTACGACACCCCACCGGCTCCAGCACATAAGACCCCACCGGCACTAGTAGCCTTCTCCCTCACTGTCCTCATCCTATGCTTTGTGGCTTTCAGCATTGTGTATCTTTGCAAGTATTGCTTTGCAGGCATTTTCCATATGTGGGCCTTGCATCGCACGGCCTCAGGATCCCTCGTTCGTCTCTCACCTGATAGGTCACCTCCTAGAGGACTCGCCACCACCCTTATAGATGGATTCCCCACTTTCCTCTACTCTGATGTGAAAGACCACCGCAAGGAAAAAAGTTACAGCTTAGAATGTGCTATTTGCTTGCTAGAGTTCGAGGATGATAGCTTGCTTCGTCTCCTAACCATTTGTTTCCATGTTTTCCACCAAGAATGTATCGACTTGTGGTTTGAATCTCACAAGACATGTCCCGTTTGTCGAACCGACCTTGATGCACCTCCCAACCAAACGTCAAAACACGGGGAATGTTGCAACAATAACAACAACACTAACAACGACAACAACAACCTTAATGCACAAGAGGGTATAGCGTCGTTACCGTGCAATGATACACGCATTGATGTTAGAGGAGAGGAAAGTGACAATACTAGTGAGATCACTAGAGATCAAATACATGAAGGTGAACAACGTGATGATCATGTGAGCAAGAGCATGCAACAAGAAGAACATATATTTTCAAGATCACATTCAACGGGGCATTCTATAGTAATGATTAGAGGTGAAGAAAAAGATGATGAAAAATATACATTGAGATTGCCTGAACATGTTATAAGGGGAGGACACAATATCACAAAGAGTTGTACAAATTACAATGAGATGACATTGACAATGCCTACACCTTGTAGTAATTGTGGTTTTGTTAAACCGGTATCTGGTTCCTCTTCACTTGCTCATGCTCTAGAGGCTTGAAGCATGTTTTTTTTTATCATTCAAGATCATTTTTTTCTTCTTCTTTACCTAAATCCTTTATTGTTTACGTTTCAAATATATAGGTTGAGGCTTTAGATATAGACTAGTAGAAGATTGAGATATTCAGACTTTTTATATGTGTAAGCAATTAGATATATCATGCATTTTTATCGGTGCTAATGAAGTTTTACCCCATTCAAGAGTTTGTAAATGCTGATCAGGATTATTTTTTGGCGTGTCAAAAAAATTTGTCCAATAAAATTAAAGATTGTGGGTTATTTTATCTAAAATAACAGTATCAATATTCTCATGATACTGAGCGTATGTTTGATTTTGCAATAGACAGAAGAGTGTTTGATAGACTTGATTTTGGTTCAAAATGAGTTGAACTTGAACTGATTTATGTTTGGACGAGACCAACGATCCGTGCAAACGCACGAGTCATATCGAATGTAATATTTGATGATAATAGGTAACAAATTAGTTTAGTCGAATGTCAAAATATTAAGAAGCATAGACGTTTATACTATAACATAACATAATATTTTAATGGCATAGTGTAGTAAACAAAACAAAAATTGGAGCTTTGGCAATATATAAATAGTAACAATATGTCTTAAAAACAATACTACAGAACAAAACACTACACATTACGGAAATCTTCCTATAGACCACATTTGACCTAACATCGGTATCTTACCCGTCTTGATCATAATTTTATGTCTTAACAAATATCGATTTGTGAACCTATAAGTGAAATTTTAGCACACTAGTTTTAAGATGTTTTATGCGATGTTCCAACACCAGAACCACAAAAAACAGATGTTGCGTTTAATGTTCCAACATCATGCTAACAAACATAAAATATGCAATAAAATAAATAACAAGAAAGTAAAAGGCACAGAGAGTTTGTTGACCTAGTTCGATGACAAACACACCTACTATGCGGGCTACCAAGTCAGGAAGGAAATCCACTAGTGTAGTCCTTATTCTAAAGTTGTCAGTAAACCACATTTACATCTTAAGACCTAGGACCTACCCGTCTAGACTTCAACTTAGGAACTCCTAGATCTGATATCCTATCTCACTATCCTTCAATCAATCACAAACCCTGTGATTATCAGATTTAAACACAAAATGATGAAGTTACCTTCCAACACAAACTACAACCTTGTTTCAAAGCTTTGGTGTAGCACACGAGTTACAACTCAATAAACCGTCTTTAACATGTATCAAGGTGATACAAGAAAGGCTCACAAATAAAGAACAGTCCTAGACTTGTATCAAAATGATACAAGAGAAGAACACACAAGGAACACGACTCAAAACCCTAAAAACTATTCTTTTAGAATGACGACTTGAATACCAAATTAGGTCTTGAAGTCTTCCTTATATACTGAAGCAATATGGGCTCATTAACCTTGTTTGGCTTCAGAACAATGTAGATCGTTCATCTGATCTACGTAACAAGAATCAGTAACAAATATGAAAAGTCCTAAAATATAGGAACATCTTTAGGAACTGCCAAACATATCCAAAGATTCCCTAAAATATTGTTACTCCTTTAGGAATCAAAACACAACTGATTCTGAACAAATATGCATGTTGCTTGGTTAGCAAGATATGAGGACGTGAATTCCTTAATATGGTAAAGCGTGCGTACAAACATGCATAAAACAAGGCACACTGAACCGTGCCAGGGTGTTGAAACATCATATCCAACATCTCGTAGAAATGCCTAAAACATGTTGGAACATAGTATCCAACATTACAAACATGGATATTTGTTTTAGCAATAATGCAGCCAATACAAATACCCAACAATAAGCAACAATCGTAGTCAACTATAAGTTGTATAATATTAAATGGTGCATTTATGGTTTATTTCAACGGATTATAAAAAAGGCAATATAAAATAATATTGCAATATTATTTCAAGGGATTATAAAAAAATGTTCAATTTTGTGCTTAATGGTTCTTTTATGGTTTATTTCAACGAATTATTAAAAAGGCAATATTAGATAGGCATGACAGATTTTAATGATATATCTCATGGTGTATTCATGTTTATTTCAACGGATTAAAAAAAAAGCAATTATATTGGGAAATTCGAATCCCTATTTAGTCGAAGTTTGAAACTTTGATTGTATAATAATGTGTTGCGATATTGAGAAGAAAGATTTTCTTTCGTTTTATGAATGACAACAAAAATATTATGTCGTAATATAAATAGGGATTCTAACTAAAAATTGTGCTGATTTATTATATAATTTTTTTTAATCAAGTTTCAAGAATCACATTTTACTTGCTAGCACATTAATATCTTGTTCGTTATTTAATTAGAAAGGCAATATTAGAAAGACAATGTTGTGAAAAAAATTCGATTATTTCAAATATTAGAAAGGAAATCAACGAATTATTTTTGAAAATATTTTATAATTCCTTTTTTACATAGTCAACGTTTAAAAGTAAATGAAAATTTACACCAAATAATTACATTTTGATAGTCATTATAAGAGGAATTATATTGGGAAATTCGAATCCCTATTTAGTCGAAGAAATAATCCATGGTTTTATAATAATGTGCTGCGATATTGAGAAGAAATATTTCCTTTCGTTTTTGAATGACAACGAAAATATTATGTCGTAATATAAATAGGGATTCTAACTAAATATTGTGCTGATTTATGTTATAATAAAATTTAATAAAGTTTCAAGAATCACATTTACTTGCTAGCACATTAATGTTGTTCGTTATTTAAATATTTTTTTTTTTCTAAATAGAGATTTGTCTAACACTTTGAAGATCAAATCTAGGGGGATTCGCGGTGCGATTTGGTTCGGTTGACTTTTAAAATAAAATCCGAACCAAACCAATCCAAACCAATGCGGTTTGGATTGGATCGGTTGGTGTGATTTTTTTTAGGCAATAATTTTTTTTGTTTCCAACATTAAAATCAAATTAAAAAGCTAAAACACAACATATCTTCAGTAATGTTTTAAATTTCATCCAACTTTACAATTTTATTTTCATCGAACAATGTTCTCAACTACATAGACCAAATTAAAACGTGAACAAAAAGTAATATAACTTTGTAAGAAATACAAAAGACTAATTTCTTTATCATTTTTAAAGAGTTCAAGTAGCACATAAATACATTTTTGAAAGAAAATGCAAAGAAGAAACTTAACATGAGAAAAAATATGTCATTTTATTAAAGTTTCCATTGAGTTTTTATGAGTATTGGTCTAGGTGATATATATTTAATTAATGTTTTTCCTATATTGGGGTTTTGGTTTGGATTGGTTCGGTTTGCGGTTTTTCTATTGGATTGGTTAGGTTTTGAACACCCCTTATCAAATCCATGTTTTTGTGGAAGATGTCGAGTGTTAAACAAAATCAATTATTCGTTATTAATACATTTCAATGTTTGGAGGGATAAGGAAGAAATTAGCACAAAAATAAATAAATCATTACTGATTTGCCGCTATTGCAACACGCTATTTTTTTTTATAGAAATACAATCGGCAAAATTATAACGACAGTAAAAAAATTATCCAAATAATGCCAATACCACAATTTAGATAAAAGAAAGCAATATTAAACGCAACAACAATTTCAAACAAAAACGAAATTAAGTAAGTAAGACACAAAATTTTATTCAAGGAAAAGTTGCTTGGATAAGGATTACAAAACAAAAACTTAATTGACGAAGTACTTAATCAAATATTCAAGGAAAAGTTAACTTAAGAAAAACAGAAATTAAAAAAAATTCGTTCCACCAAGAGGCCGCATTCAAATTCCTATTTGCGGATGACACGAAGGTAAAGAGTCTCGTTCTTTCCAACAGATGGTGCACCAAGCAGTATGTGGGAACCTTAACGAAGATTGCGAGCAAGAACCATTCTCTTTCACCCACCTCCAATTTTGAAATGAGCATAATTAGTATTGTCATAGATCATAGTGCAACCCCACACGTTGCCATTGTCATCCACAATCTTCAAAGTTGTAGCTGTCACATCCAATACGACCTCACAAAATCCCATCATTGAAAGCTCCTGCAGTGCAAAATATAACATCGTTAATTTAATACCTTACAAACGTTGAGAATACAATCAGTAATATTAATTTTTACTCACCTCATATCTACCATCGTAGTCTTCAGAAGTCAACTTTTTTTCATAAGAACATGAAAAATTAATCTGATCATGGACAAAAGGGGATGGTAATACATCAAAGTTATTGAAAGGAACAACCTGTTTCTCAAGCTTAAAAATCATTAGTGGGGTAAACCCTGAAATTGACGTATTCCTTCGAAACCTATCCTTCAAATGGATAACAAACTTATCCATACCAACAGACACCATACTCACCCAGGATCCGAGACAAACACCGTAGAAGTCTTTTAGGGCATGTCAACCCGTAGTCAAGTAAATGTTGCCATTAAATCTATCAACCAACACCTCAAATTCGTTGTTTTTAGAATCCACCAGATTTGTGTAGCGTCCAATTTGGTCTCCAAAGTCATGAACAAACGTTGTTGGCAAGAAAACCATGCCCTAATATTAAAAAAAATACGAATCAACATGTTAATAGATGAATCTGAATGGAAAGGATGATTCGGACAAAAGCATTTGGAAAGAAAGCCTTACGTGTAGAGTATCAAGCTCAACGACATACGTCCTGTACTTTGTACGGAGATCATTGACAACCTTCTCGAGTTCGGATGTGGGATTTGGGTTCAATGGGACTGACAACAAAACACCAACAAAAATGTCAATATTACGATAATCTCTTTTAATTTTGTATTACAAGATGATAAGAAATTTAGCAAACCCTAAACCTGTTAAAGCATGATAAGACAACAAAGCTTGTACGTAATTGTTGGCCCTGCTTCTGCGAATGTGATGAGATCTGAAAGGATGAGAGAAAAAGCAGAGTGAATAAACCTTGTTTATATTTCAGGTCTATTTCAACTGAATATAACAAATAGAAATAATAGTTAGACAATGGTTGTGAAAAACAAAATGTTCGATTTAGTGTATAAAAAAGGCAATATTAGATAGGCAAGAATAACATTTTTATTTTTTAAACATCTATTCATTTGGAATTTTTTTTCGATTATTTCAAATATTAGATAGGCAATATTAGATAGGCAAGAATAAAAATTTGATTTTTTAATCATCTATTCAGTGTGAAATAAAATTTGATTATTTCAAATAATAGTTGACTATGAAAATTTATACATATTAATTACACATTGATAGTCATTAAAAGAGAAATTATATTGGGAAATTTGAATTCAATATTTCAAGGTAATTAAAAGATTAATTTAGGGGTCATTAGAGATTGTAAAGAGTTTAAGGAGGGAAGTCTTAGGTTTGAGATCAAGAGCTGAGATTAAGTTTTGATCTATCCAACGACCAACATTCATTGCCGTTAAAAGTGACTAGGTTAAATGTTGCTAGACTAGTTAAGCTTTATGAGTAAGTGATATATTAAGATAAAGATTCTTACCAATTTATATTGTTTTGTATAAAAAATGATTTTAAATGTATAATTACATTAATGGAGGATCTAAGGTTTGAACCCTATTTACGGTGTCCGACCTAACAATTTAAACCTTTACCAGTTGAGTTTGAACTTGTGGATCATAAATGAAACTTAATATATTTCAAATATAATGAAATCTAATTTTAAACATATTAAAATCCAAATGGATTTTAATATATTTAAAAGAACTTTTATTTTGACAAAATATTTAAAAGAACTTAATTAGTATATTATATTATTAAGTGAGTGTATAATTATTTTATACATACATTCAATGAAATGTCGTCACATTATTTAATAAATATGACAACTCGTGCATTTTCATATCATTACAAGGAAAGTGCCATATCTCGACGGCCATTTTCTAGAGCGAGACAATTTTTACCAACATACATATAGAAAACCGTCACCAAAACTCCATTTTATTATCATTATTATTACTAGCGAAAAGACGGACACGATCGTGATTGTCTGTCCGCTCTTTTTACTGCGCTAATGTATGTGTATTTTATTATGTTTGTTAGTATAATTTGGATTACAATTTAAATTTTTAAATATTAACGAAAAATATTCGTACATCGATTTATCTTTTTTTTTTTAACAAATCAAAATGGAATATATTTATCAACTCTACATATTTTGGTTTTCCAGTAAATAAAATAACGATTATTTATTGTTTATTCTAATAATAACTAGTAATATGATAACATAAAGGTATAAATGACTTGTTATCTAAAGGAAAAATCCTATGATTGTGATAAAATAATATCTTTAAAAACAACTTTTTTTTTTGTAAAGTATTCATTTTCTCCTTGCATTTTTCTTACTTTAATGAAAACTTTTATTGAATTTTGAGAAACTTCTTGAAATTCCGACCCTCAGTAAAGATGTTATACACGATGTCAAGACAAGCGAGATGTCAAGACATCGTGATAACAAAGATAACAAACAACAAATGTAAAAAAAAGAAGCATGAAGTAAAACGGCACAAGTTATTTGTTAATCCAATTCGGTGCAACTTCACCTATGTCTTGGGCTACCAAGTTAGGAAGGTAATTCACTATAGCAGTATCAATTCGAAGCATACATAAAAACTATCTACAATCTACTAGCTTCTCACTTAATCACTACCCGTGCAATTTCTATCTAAGATTCTCCTAGATATGAGACCCCCCTCTCACTTTCTCTCATCCTAATCCCAATGATCGACTCAACAATAAAGACAATAATGAAGACACACTTCTTAACAAAAGAATCCACTCGTGCTTACAAGCTTATGAATGATTCAGAGTTTACAACTCAATTAATTTGTGGATTTTGTAATTTAGGGTTCTTAAATTTTATAGTTTCAGATTTTTTTTTAATTGTAATTATTTAACTTTATGATTGCATTTTAATATTAATGATGTGAAATGAGTTGTTTAATGATGGAACATGTAATCAATGCTATGTAGGATTCACATCATCCAACGTGGAGGGAGGACTAAAAATTTATGCTGACTTTCTAAATAGGGGACCAAAATTGCATTTAAGCAAAACAAAAATAAAAATGGTACTACTGGTCGTGATGATAAACAACGCCCATACTATCTACCGTATGCAATACGAAGCTAAGTTGGAGGTTTAAGTACAATCAATAGATCACTCGTAGACCTTGTTCCATTTGATGTTTCTATTAAATATCTTTCTCTTATATATACAAAAATATGTTAAATAGTTGAGTCACAACAATTATGAATTTTATTTGTTTATATATGCGAAAACAATTTTTTCGTGGATATATGAGAATGTTGATATGATAAAATTTTGATAACTCATGACTATTTTCAAAATCAAAATTAATTTTTTTGAAGAAAAAAATCATAATTAATGTATTGTTTCTACCGAGTAACTTTTTATTTTATATGTAAAACACTAGTAAATGTTTGCACCACATCCGTTGCAGATTTTATGTACTTATATATGCATAATTTTTTTTATATACGTATATGAGAAAGTCGATACGATAAAATTTTGGAAACTCATGTCTATTTTAAAATATCAACATTTTTTTTTAAAAATAATCTCAAAATATTAGCATTAATGTAGTGTGTTTATTAAATAAATTTTTATTTTAAATTTAAAACACCGTCAAATATTTAAACCGCACTCATTGAGGATTCTAAATGCTCATATATGCAGAAGAAGATTTTTATTTAACGATATGTGATAGTCGATAAGATAAAATTTTAAAAACTCGTGATTATTTTCAAAATACAAAATATCTACATTAATGTCGTGTTTCTATTAATTAAATTTTTATTTTATATGCAAAATACCGTTCAATGTTTGCACCGCTCCCGTTGCAGATTTAAATGTTTATATTTTTAAAAACAAATTTTTGTATACGTATATGAGAAAGTCAATATGATAAAATTTTAGAAACTCGTGACTATTTTCAAAATAGCAACATTAATGTAGCGTGTCTATTGAATAAATTTTTATTTTATATTTAATATACCCTTAAATATTTAAACTGCACTAGTTGAACATATTATATGCTTACTAGCGAAAAGACGGGCACGTTACGTGCCCGTCTTTCCGCTCTTTTTATTGCACCAACGTTTGAAAATTATGAACGGTGTTCTTTTTATGAAATTTTGATTTTAATTAAAACTAAAAATATAAATGTTTGTTGCTTTCAAGTTATAACAAACCAAACTAACCATGATTATTTATTTAAATGACACCAATGATATAACAAAAAAATATAATCTAAATTCCCTTTTTAATGACACCAACAACAATCTTAATTATAGAAAAAATTGTTTTAGGGTACAATTTGGATAATGAAAAAGTAAACATAGATATACTCATTATATTTGTTACACTTTTTAAATGATAAAGGTAAAAAAACAAGATATATACATATATTCATAAGGTTTTTGTTACATTTTTTTAATATTTAAATTTATTCTTATCTATTTATTACATGTGTTATTTGTATTGAAAATTGAGGGTATTTTTGGAAAGAAAAAGTCAGCCCAAAAGAGTTTTTTTTTTTTGGAAAGGAAAAGTGTATGCTTATAGCATTTCATTAATAATAAGAGAGTTTATACAACGAGTTGAAAGAGATAGTTTTCTTTATATATAATATAGATATATGTAGAAGGAAAAAAATTTGTATCGATATATGATAGTTGATATGATAAAATTTTGAAAACTCGAGACTATTTTCAAAATATTAAGCAGTGTTTCTATTAATTAAATTTTTATTTTATATGCAAAACATCGTTCAATGTTTGCATCGTTCCCGTAGCAGATTTTAAAAGTTTATATTTTTAAAAACAAATTTTTGTATACATATATGAGAAAGTCAATATGATAAAATTTTGAAAACTCGTGACTATTTTAACCCCAATTTTTATTAACAATATATAATCGATTAACTCATTTAGTTAATTCATATAACAAAGAGGAAATTACATTCTCCAAAACATTTCTCATTTGTTTCATTTCAGTCTTGTTTTGTGAACCGTTGGCATTGTCTTATTGATCTTATCTGTAATCATAATTGCATCGGGCGTTAATGGTAATCAGAAGATATCCTTATAGGATGTTCTTCAAAGCGTATTCCGAGTTCGGCTTAACGAGGATATATCTATCCTTGAAATTGCGGACGGGGTCAAAATAAATGCTGAAGAATTTTCTACCCTGCCTCAAGGACGCCCAACTTCAACCCCGTCATTTTTCCGTTGCTCGCTGAAGAGCAAAAATAGAGAAGAAAAGAGCAATGATTCTTTCTAATTATTTATTATTGCTTAGTGGAGAGTTTAAATTCTTTCTAATTCCAATAATAATTCTTCTGTATGGATTGGACCAGTTTTGAGTTTTGTTAATCTTATGATTGTTGATGTTTACGAATGAAATAGACTCATGTGAGCCTTTCTAAATTCTAATGCAAATGCAAAAAAAATAAAAAATTAATATACATGCATGATTTTTTATTTATTTTTTTAGAGGATATATGCATGGTTTTAATAACCTGTGATATGATTGTGGCATATTCGGAAGAAGAATACTCCTTCTGGTTTTATGTATACATTTTTTTTTAATTACCTCAGGATGAAACTCTAAATTATTAGGATCTTCTTTCTCTAGGAACCACATGGTTAAAAAAATAAATGAAAGCTGATTGAATATATATATATATATATATATATATATATATATATATATATATATATATATATATTTCCTATAAATTTCCTTATGTGGAAGTAATATTATTCCATGCAGTAATGATAGATAAACACGTTTAATGTGTACACCCCTTTATACCACTTTCAAAAATTCCAGTTAACAAAATATATGGTATGTGTGACCACATTTTATTAGTTGCGCGACCACTAGTTTTCTAGAATTTATTTGGTTAACTAAGTGAAAAATAGTGGTCACACGCATTTTAGTTGGTGACCACATTTTTCAACTTTTAAATAGTGGTCTTGTAACTGAAAAAATATGGCTACAAAGACATGAAATTTTTCAGAGTGGTACAAAGGGTATACACATTAAGGGTACATACCAATCTTTATTGTATTTCAAGTGCGTTAGACTCTAATAGATACTTCTCCCATGATTCTAACTTTAAAAAATGAGTAATGATATTTGAACAACCATTTGATACAACTTTTGGTGACAACTTCTTTTTTCTCTATTTTCATTGGTTAAATACAAAAGAGAGAAAAAGGAAGAGAGAATAAGAGGATAATGTGAGTATTAGAGAGAAAGTTTTCATAATATTGTTACAAAATGGTCGTACAAATATCATTTCTCTTAAAAAATATACAAAATTCGTTTAAAAAATTAATTATTTTTTTTTTGGTCAGGTAGCCTAGTGGTTGGAGCTGACACATTTTAAATGTGGAGAAGTGGGGTGTCCGGGTTCTAACCCCGACCACTGCATATAATATGCATTTGTCCCTACCAACTGAGAAAAGTTCAGGGCACAAATTAAATATAATTTTAAGTACCCTTTTATAGTTTTTCACCAAAGTAACCAAAAAATAAAAAAATAGTTTAGGAGTTCAAATAAAATCGATGAAATTAAAAAATAAAATAAAAAATGACGTGGTTTTTTCTGGTTTGACCAAAAATGAAATCAAAGGAGATTGAACTCGAGTGATCAACGAACTGAAAAGATTTACTAAACTAACCAAACCCATAAAAATTTGGTCGATTTGAACACACTGTTCTCAACATTTACACCCACCATAACCATGGACACACCTCACCCCAAACCCTCCTTCAACCCCAACAAGCATCTCAAAGAACAGTTAGTTCTCTATCTTCATCTTAATCATAATTATAATCGTAACAATTACCAATGTTTCAATTTTTCATCGTTAATTAATTCTCTTAATTTTTGCAGATTTGTTAGCAATTTGACCGGATCGTCTTTGTTCGAAATCGTGGCTCTTACAGTAACTATCCCTGTAAGTCAATTCTGAATTATAATCTCAGCTTAATTGTAACGTGAATTATGATCAATGCTTATTTTCTGTTCCTCTTATAGATTTTGGTGCTTATTCGTCACTCCTTCACCTCAATTCCAATAAATGGTTAGTCCCTTATAAAGCACTTTTAAATCTTATAATTGTAATTTTTGGTTAGTTCAATGACACCCAAATTCAACATTTTTCATTTTGTTTTATGCTTAATTTTAACATTTAATTTTGAATTCTGCTTGGGGATTTTTGTTGGGGATAATAACTTATAGCTTACATGAAAACAATTTGACTTTATTTTATCTTTTGTAACTTGTCTGTTTGGATAAACAACTTATTTGCGGCTTATAGCATAACTATAAGTGCTTATCATGATAAGAGCTTATGTATAAACTATTTCTATTGCAAAAGATTAAATAAAGTTTAAATTATTTTCATGTTAACTATAAGTGGTTTTCATAACCTATTTTGGAGAGCTTATGAAAATAAGCTGAAAGCAGCTTATAATCATGTCATAAACTGTGTTCATAAGTTCTCCCAAATAGTCTCACAAAACTTATGCTAGTACATAAGCTACTCCAAACAGGCCCACACTGTATACATAAGCACTTAAATGATAAACGTTTATACTATAAACACTCAATTAAGTTGCTTACCCAAACAGAGCCTAAAGTCCTATTTTTCTCTCTTTTTACTTACAGGTGACTCCCTGAAGAAGAAAAACGATGATGCACCATCTGAGCATAGGAGTTTCAAAGCTCACCTAGCTACATTGACTTTGGATTTTCTTGTCATCATTGTTCCTATGCTCTTATTTTTCACTGTAAGTGTTCTCGGTTGCATCAAATATTTTGCTAACACTTGAAAGTTGACTTTCTCTTTTGGTGTTGTCGGGTGGGAGTAGTGACAAGCTATGTTGCTAATTGGTTCAATGAACTTGGTGATAGGTACTTGCTGACTGGAGCTATATCTTCGCAAGTTTGTTCACAATCGTAACATTGCTTTATATTGCAGTGAAGAGGTAATTGTTCAATTTTGTTTAACATACTTTGTAAAAGGACATAAACTTTTATGGAAAAAAATAAGTTAGGCATTTAGTTTCACACAAGCCAAATTTTGAAGCGGGTAATGGCTGACTTCCATACACTTAACTGCAGGCCTGGAGGTTCATCACCTGATTTAGGAGAGCCCAATTGTGCTAGGGCATATATTACTTCGTACAGGGTTATTGTGGTATGAAGTGTGACTATAGAGTTCTTTATTGTACTATTTCAATCTTAATATGCTATTATGTTGATACAAGTTATTTTTGCAGATGATTATAACAGTCTTGTGCATCTTGGCTGTCGATTTCAGAATATTTCCTAGAAGATATGCGAAGACCGAAACATATGGAGCTAGTTTGGTAGGATTCTTTGACAATTCTTAATTCAAAAGAAAAAGGAAAATTGGAAAGACACGTCTTACTTGAGAATGTTTGAAAAATTTCATATTAAATATTTTATTTGCTTCACTAATCCAACAACAAGGTGATTGATTAACTTGTGAAGTAGTTTTGAGGGTCAAATTTCTTCTTTCATGAATGTATTTTAAGTTTGAAATATTAAATGATATCAGGTAATTTCTCATGGAATATATTTCTATTTATCAATGAAAAAAAACTGTTTTAAATTTTGTTAAAGTATTTTTAGAAGTCAAGGGGAGGGGATGTAGGTTCCCAATTTTCTTGGTTCGAACTTATATTATAATGCCAGAGTCTATACAAACATTTCCCTCTCTCTCCCCTGCTTCTTCAAAAAAAATTTCCCTCCTCCTCATCACAGCAGGTTATTTTGGGCAGCATTGTCTCTATGGACTCCAGTTCACTCTTTAGCAAGGTTAATTTATGTGACTTGTGAAGGGATTCGAGGCCTCTTTTAACATATGCATTCATTTTCTGTGTATTTGGTTTTGACATAGGGGTTTCTCGTCGTCCACTATAGTGCACTTCCGTATACTATATTACTCCCTCCGGTCTTATTTATAAGAAAAAGTTGACTTTTTAGATTCATTGAGTAATTAATGTACTTGGTGTAGAATATAGACCAAATACATAATTTATGCAATGAATCAAAAAAGTCAAATGTTTCTTATAAATAGGACCGGAGGGAGTACTTATCACCTCGGTGATATACAACTAAAGTCAATGCAGAGAAAAAGGAAATGGATGAAGGGGTTGGAGAGAATAGGCTTTTTAATCAATTTGTAAATTACTTCTATTTGTTGATTTTATGAAGCTGCAATTTTGATCTATGTTTCTCTCCAACTGTTTTATGGATTCTAGTCTGTACATACTATTTAGTGCATTAATTTATGTTGCTAACAAGATGTATAGTCAATACTTTGATTGTTCTGCTGAGATTAGAAATTACTTCTGCCTTGCAGATGGATCTTGGAGTTGGAGCATTTGTTTTAGCAAATTCGTTAGTTTCTCGGCAAGCACGGAATGTTGCTTCTGTGTAAGTATGTCTACACAATGAACTCTTAAAAATTAGTTGTGTTAGTATGTTTACTGAAATAGAATAATCATGTTTACTTAGATGTAGAAACGCCTTGTTTGTTGAGTTTGATAGTTTTCTAATGGTTATACTTTAGGGAATTCTCAACTAGCTCACACAATAGGCAAAGAACCATTATTAACATGAACATGCTGTTAGGCTTTTAAAAATTAAATTGCCGTTTTCCTAATTCTATTTACCGGCTCTGTAATGACATTGACGTATTTTTGAATGAACTTGCACAAATATATTGTATTCTACTTTCCTCTAATAGCATCATTTTTTACTTGCTTCAGAAATTGGAAGACTGCAATAGTTTCATCTAGTCCGCTTATTTTCTTAGGATTTTTTCGACTTGTTACAACAACTGGTGTGGATTATCAGGTGGGATTATACTCATTGAGATTCTTAGAAATTTGTGTCAACAAACATTTCGACATGCATCTGCTAATACTGCATCATATTAAACTTTAACAAGTATAATCGCACATGTGTTTTTGAAATTTCTATCAACTCTTATGTATAGTCACACATGTTAAATGATGTCGTTTTCCAAGACTATAATAATCTGACCCCTATGGTTTGTTTTCCTATCAACTCTGATGCCATGCATGATGGGTTGAGTGGGGCTATTTTTTTTTTTTGTTTGCAAAAACTTTTGGAAGAGAAGTTGTGAACTGTGAAGAGAGAAATAGGTAAGGGAGAATGTGAAAAGAGAGAAAAGAGTGAAAAATAGAGTAGATTTGATGAATTGTTTGGTATAAGAGAAAGAGAAGAGAAATAGAGAAGAGAGAAATGTTGATAATGTATGAAAATAAAATACCCCTAAATTAAAAAAATTCTAACAAAATTAGTTTAATTTTAACTCATTCGTTAATTTATTAAAGTATACAGTTTGTTTTTTCTTATCAATTAACTAATATTCTAACCTTTTTTTTTATGAAACTAATATTCTAACTTTTATTAAATGATTTAAGATAACTAATTTAATTATTAATCTGGCTAAGGTTATTGTGAACATTATATATGAGCGTTTTTCATAGGAGAGAGTGACTAATATTCTCTTGTTTGGCTCATATATGAGCGTTTTTTTCCTTTAAAAGATTTTTGGAGAATGATAGGAAAATGTTCTATCACTGACATTGCTGATTTTTCAACTTTAAACAATAGTATTTAAATTTTAAGTTGGTGCATGAGACAAGATTTTTGGTTCATCATTACATATGATGTTTCTTTTAAAAAATAAGTTGATAGTTTTCTTCTCAAGCATTTTCCAATCTATAAGATACTTAATATGTGCTTGTTGGGGCAGAATTGATGATAAGCTCGACATGTGCCCAATTTGGTACACATATTTATTACTTTGAATTAGGAAGACTGTACACAATTTCGATGAATTTAAACTCACATATATATTTAAGCTTGCAAAATGGTCAAGAAGAAAACTATGGACTGATTTTTTCAAAGAAAAGAGAGATGATGAAGAAAAAACCTTTTTTTTTCCGCACCATCTTCAAACTTGTAGGCTAATGTTTTTTCTTCTTCTTTTGGAATGACAAATATTAGTGTTCTGAACTGGCCCAAGCCCCATCCACTGATCGACTGGTTGTTCCCTAAGTGACTAATGTTATGTTGTGGGTCAGAGATAATTCCAGTCAATTTTGAGGAAGCCAATAATATGTTTTCCTTCTCATTCTTTACAAATTGAGTTATAATTGTCTAACTCACGATTTTCTCAAGGAAGCTAGTAATTGTTTTTCCTCGAATAGGTGCATTTGGCTGAATATGGTGTGCATTGGAATTTCTTCTTCACGCTTGCTGCTATCTCGATCCTTACATCCTTTATTAACATTCCTCCACAATATTCTGGAGTTTTTGGATCACTTGTCCTAGTAGGTACTTTTTTTCTTTCTCATCCTTATTTCATCTTTTCTGAAATCTGATTTCCTTATAAAATTGAATCTATGACTTGAAGGATACCAGTTCTGTTTAATGCATGGTTTAAATCATTATTTGCTTTCAAACGAAAGAGGAACGGATATCATAAGTCAAAACAAGGAGGGGATTTTTAGCATATTTGGTAAGAATTGCGACCTTGCGTTGTTCAATCATCATAATACAATTTCATGTCTGATGCATTTTACTTCTGATATATGGTATTTGTTACAAACATCTTTTTTCCTACAGGATATTGGGGTATGTACCTTATTGGTGTTCAAATAGGAAACTATCTTCTCTTTGGAAGCCATTCCACTGCATTTAAGAGTAGCAGATGGTTTCGGTTTAGAGTTTGGGTTCTATCAATCCTGTTCTGGTAAAAGAAAAGCTTAATCCCTAACTTATTTATCCTTTTGAATGAAGTCTACAGAATTAAACTTATACCTTTTTCATGATGCCCGAGTCAGGTTATTAACTGTGCTTCTAGATAGGCTTGTGGAAAGAACTTCACGGAGAACGGTATGTCTCACCATGTTATAGTTTCTTACTCTAAGAAGTTTCTTTTGGCACCAATGGATGAAAACTAACTAATTGTTGATAATTTGTGCAGTGCAACCTGCCATATGTTACTATGGTGTTGGCTGACAATCTACAGGTCACTATCTCTCTCACCTCTGTTCTGTTCATTGGATCAGTGTTTAATATATTGTGATGGTTTGTAGCTTATATTGTAGTTGTCACTTTAGGATTCTTTTGTTGGCTCTATCTTGTTTAGTGTTTAAATTATATTTATTCAATTGAATGTTTTTGTAAAAATTTGACATACTTAGTGCAGTGACTTGTTAAATTTGAAAAAACATAGATTAGTTTCTTAGAATTCTTTTTATACACTGTCAGTGGTTGGTGCGCAGGGTGTGTGTGAGTGTTGTATACTTCAGGGTATCGACTTTGATTCCCACTGATAAAAATAAGTGTAAACATTTCTACACATGCATCCAATCATATCTCAACATGTAGATATTTGGGAGATAAAGTGGAATCTTGGGGTAATTTGATGTGATGCATGTGTTAAAATGTTTTAAAGTGTTAGTGCATAGATATTAATCTCTTAATTTCTTATATCGTTGTTGCTGTTTAGTTTTCAAATCAAACAACGACTTGTATAAATATCTTATTCTAATTCAGAAACTTATTCTCAATGGAGGCTATTTAAAGGGAAAAAAAATCCACAAGTCATTGTTTGATTTGAAAACTTGGACAAGAAACTTGGTCTAAGTTTAATCCTATTGATTTCCCAATCACTACTATAATCTTAATTTTGCAGCATTGCATACTTGAGCAATATCCGACATTGTAATTGCTAATTTGACATCTGATTTTGGATTTGATTCGAGTATTTAATCCGAGTGTCACCCATTTTCAGCTATTGTCAATTCTAACACTGGCTGATCTTATTCCTGGAAGTAAAACTTCTGTACTTGAAGAAGCTTTTAATCGGAACTTGCTCGCTACATTTCTTTTGGTAAACAATATATTCCTCGACGATTATTATATATGCCTTCTCTATCTTGATTTCATTTTATAATTTCCTCTAATAATTTTATGCAGGCAAATCTCCTCACTGGGTTGGTAAACTTGTCTTTTGATACCCTGTCCGCTTCATCGACCATATCTGTTTTTATATTGCTTGTCTATTCTTATATTTTATCAACTGTGATTGGAATTGCTGATTATTTTGATATAAAGTTAAAATTTTGGTGAAGAAGCTGTTTGATATGTTGTAATCTGTTGTATAATTTGTCATTGTTTATTATAACTTATAAAAGATTTTATTTATTTATTTATCATCAGTTGAATCTAGAACACGTGTGGCAATTATGATTGGTAGTAAAATGACAAATCTCATCTTAATGACATTTCATATTAAGGACAAATAATCATCTCGTTGACCGCAAAAAAAAAGATTACCTTTTCCCTGCACTGCACATGTAATGGGAAGTGATTGACCACTATGAGAAAATGCAACTTACAACTCATACTTTGTTGTTTTTGTGTGTTTGATATGTTTCATTTTCATACATAGTTGGTTTATAGCTTCCTTTTAGTAGTTTCAACACTTCACACTGAACAGTGAAATAGTGAAATGAGGTAGGGGTTAAAAGAAGAATCAATTTATAGGGACAACAGAAAGAAGGTGAAAAGAAAGGATGAAAAATGAATTATGGGGATCTGAATTCTGAGTATATAGCTGAAGTGATGAGGACCTGCATGCTATGTGCTTTTTCAAGAAGGGGTAGCTTACATACATTCACATGGTTAATCCAGCAGAGTCTGACAGATTGGACCATGGTCCTAGCTCCATTTCTGTCCTTTTATATGTCCTCATCGTCACATAATGCTAAATTCTGGTGTTTGTGATATCTTCATTTTTTTAATATTAAAAATCATGCATAACGAGGTAGAGAGCATATATGCACAAAAGATCACCACATAAAAATTGTTTATAAAAATGTTTTTTATACATCCAATGAAGTAAGAGAAAAGACCACATTAGAAATTGTGAAATAAACCAGTTAGTTTTAAGTTTAATTGTTGGATTTAATTTATGTTATAGTAAACTTGTAGATATGTGAATATATATCATGAAAAATTGGTGTACTTTGGAATGTCACGTGTTTGAAAATGTTGACTATGAGAGATTTTTCTTATCAAGTTTCTGATGAATCAAGCCGTTACAGTGTTTCTAAACGGTTTGATTTGACATCAAAGGGGAGTATCTAGCTTAGTTGGTAGGTGTAGCCCATTTTTACAATTAGGTTACAATTTTCTGTTGTTGATATAAATAATTAGGCTACAATTAAAGTAATAAATGGAATTTCACCGCTTGAAGTAGTGTTAGTAGGGGCAGCTTTGGCCCGTAAATGAAAGAAGTTGTCACCATATATTTATTTTCATCAACATGACATATGACACCAAAATTTCATGTTATTGAAGTAGTTTTCTTGTTTTTTTTTATAGCAAAATTGAAGTAGTTTTCTTAGATTACAACGATGAAGTTCCAAGTGCATCTTTTGCATTTACAGTGGATTTGATGAAATTATGGTGCATAGCAATTTTGTTGAAGCTCTAGAAAGCGGTTTTTGTCAAAATTACAATGACATATTTTGATTCGTCAAACTCATTATCAATCCAAACATGCACTAATTAACTTGAGTAAATTCACGAGATTCAAACGAGGTAAAGTATGCTATTGTTTAGGTAAAAGAGCAGATAGTTGGAGTCTGAACTAACCTGCAAATCCCAGTTGAAAAATTAGACTAGCATTCAATATTTTTTGTAGTTATTATAGTTTTAGCTTTGTAGATTTTATTTTACATTTTATGGTATTTTTTCTTAAAAAAACTAAAACTCCACTTTGACCTATTAGGTTGGTTCATATGTCCAAAAAACTATTAAACCTGAATGGATTAAAGCTTCTTAACTAGTAATTTGGATTTATTTCCTCTCAAAACCCAATCAGAATAAACCTTATTACTTATTACTACTCTCTTCTAATATATTAATCAAGCACCAATAATTTGCATAATTTAAATGCTTACTTCTAAACAAAGTACAGTTAATTTGGATATATATTTCTGAAAATATCAGAAGTTTTTTAATAGGAGGATGGGGATAGCAGCATCTTAACTAATAATGTACCTTACTGTCAATAAAAACTAATAATATGTACCTTGATCAATATCTACCATAAGACTATCATTGACAACCAATTATTGATGTTTCTGTGATTATAGCTCAATTGACAGAGATGTTATAGTATGCATGAGCCGGAGTTCAAATATCAGATTTTCCACTTATTCACCTTAATAAACAAAATAAACAAATTTTATGGTCCTTCAAACAAAACAAACAAATTTTATGGTAGAATATAGTACCATGATGCAACATACAGTAGTTTTTTCTTTCTTTCTATAATAAACAAAATTTTAATTAATTTATAAGAGAATCTTAGGTACAAGAGCCATTTGATTTGATTATTTCCTACAAACTCCAACACAGATTTGAATGTGAGGTGTAGCTATTAACACAGCTTGTTATGTTGTTTTTATGCTTATTTCTATATAGATTTGGGTCCACTCTTTTTTTCTCTCTCACTCTCTCTCTCTCCCTCTCTCCCACACTCTCTCTCTCTGTTCATTGGCATAACATAAGGGTGTGACAGCATCTACGAAATTAGGAAGGGAAGAAACCAAAGCATATCAAAGATGGTGTAAGGAAAAAAAGAGAGTGTGATTTCGTTTTACTAAGTACACCTTTCTGATTTCTGAAAAGCACTACACCTTTTTTCTGCACCTTCTCACGTGGTTTATATATCCTTTTTCTAATATTTCATTTTTCATCATCAACTCTTATATATAATATAGTCATATATATTTTGCTATCATGAAGACATGAAGATTGAAGATTCTTGTGGTAATACAATGGCTTTGGAAACTCTTTCATCACCATGCAATGAGTTTTCAAACTTCATTATCTATGACACAATTTCTGCAACTCCATTTAGTAGTAACCATATTGATACTACAAATGAGTCAAGTTTCTTGGAAAATACAATGAACTATGATCATGAACAAGCACATCATGAGGCAGATGCTGCAATATTTGATCATAGTAACTGTTCCATGATGAATAGTAGAAAAAGACAATCTATGGAACAAGAAGAAACGATGAATAATCCTCAAGTGGTGCAAAGGAAAAAGAGGAGAAGAAAACCAAGAGTTTGTAAGAACAAAGAAGAAGCTGAGACACAAAGAATCACACATATTACTGTTGAAAGAAACCGTAGAAAACAAATGAATGAACATCTTGCTGTACTTCGTTCACTCATGCCTGAATCCTATGTTCAAAGGGTTTGTTTTCTTTCATATTGTCACATTTTTTATTGTACTTCATTTTTTTGTTGTTGGGATTTTTCACAAATCTTGAATATGTTATTTCCCTTAATAGCAAAGATGGGGAGATAGATTCTTTTCTAGTTATTGTTGAGCATGACAAAGATGAAGTACTACAATAAAATAGTATTTAACACTTTATGAATATCAATGAGGTGGGAATCCAAAACATGCACAAATATGCTTTGTGAAAGATGTAATAGGATAATGTTTTTAATACAAGACATTTTTTTCCTCCATTTTTTCTTTCCTTTTCTTTTGTATGGTGAAGAAAAGAAGGAAACGAAGACTAAATTTTATACATATACTTCTTGCGGTACCAAACAAGGTTTTAAATCACAGTCGCACTCATATTTAGGGTTGCATTATGATCTTTGATAGTCGCAGTTGAAATTATGTTAGCATAGATACTTTTTTTTACTAAAGCAATTTTTTTTTATAACTACCAATTTGTATTAAATGAGTGAAACTTTTTAAAACAAACATGCATGCTTTACAAACATACTTGCCATTTGAAAAGCTTCATGTATAGTAATATTCTTTACATGTTCTAAATGGAACTATTAGTTCAATTAATTAATATGCAATTTTTTGTTTTATTATAGGGTGACCAAGCCTCAATAGTAGGTGGTGCCATAGAGTTTGTGAAGGAGCTAGAGCATCTCTTGCAATCACTTGAAGCTAGAAAGTTACAACTTTTACAACAAGAAGTAGTACAAAACAATGAAGACATGGCAATATCAAAACCCCCTTTTGCACAATTTTTTGTGTATCCTCAATATACATGGTCCCAAACACCTAACAAATACACATCCAAGACCAAAGCTGCTATAGCTGATATCGAGGTTACATTGATCGAGACTCATGCAAACCTTAGAATTCTCACTAGGACAAAACCAGGACAACTAACTAAATTAGTGGCTGGTTTTCAAACACTCTTCCTTACTATCCTACATCTCAATGTCACTACCATACAACCTTTGGTATTCTACTCTATCAGTGCCAAGGTATGCAACTATATTGATCCTTCATTTGATATGAATCATATGATAGTAATTATATTTCTATCTCTAATTTGGTATCTCTAATTATACTTTTACTCTATTCTACACTATTTCAACTCTTTCTAGTAGTATACTATAAAAATGAATTATTCACTCTTACAAGAATTCATATTAGCAAGAGAAATTTAGAGAAGAAAAATATGAAATTCTCGCAAATTTTGTCACAAATGAATTAGAGATTAACTTCTTCTTTTTTTTTTTTTTTTTTTTTTTTTTTTTTAATTTTTTTTATTTTTTATTATTATATATAAAAAAAAAAAATAATATATTTTTTAATTTTTTTAAAAAAAAATTAAAAAATAAAATAATATTTTTTTTTTTTTTTTTTTTTTCTATCTCTAATTATTTTCAGTAGTGATCAATAATAGAAACTAGAGATTGAAAGCAAAAAAAATTCTCTAATTTATATCTAATTTAATCACCAAGTGATAGACAACAATAATTACAATTAATTTTATTTTTGATGTTTCAAATTTTTGTTAATTTTTTATTTTAATGGTAAATGTGAAAGAATATATGAATCTTTTCATTGTTCAAAACTATGATATCCTTGTATAAATTAATAATAGTTTATTTATTTATACAAGGATATATGGTGTGCTAAAATTGTGAAAATTCAGAGAGATTCTTTAGCTAAAATATATATGGTGTGCTAATTCAATTTTTTTATTTTTATTTTATTTATATGAAGGTTGAAGAAGGATTCCAACTTGGTTCAGTAGACGGAATTGCAACAGCAGTTCACCATTTACTTGGAAGAATTGAGGAAGAAGCTTCACTAATTTGTTGTTAATGTGAGGGTGCAACTAGCATCTTGAGAGAGGGGAACGAAAATAATATTTGCAAATGGCTTGAGTTTTTGGTTTGTTAATTTCATGTTGAGTTGATGTGTTAAATGTTGATTTTAACTATAGACTATAGTAGCTGTTGGTTGTGCTTTGTTCCTACAAGTATATACAACTTGTTTGGGAATGGTTTCCACAAATAGTCGACAAATTAGGGTTGGAACCTAATGGTAAAAAATGCTGACATAGTTTATCTTGTGTGCAGTTTATAGCTGTATTGTCCTCTTCAATGGCCCAGTATGAAGGTCATTTTGTAGTGATAATCATCTATGACATGATTTTCTATTAATTTTTTTCTTGTTTTTGAATATATGTCTTCTTTTAATGATTGAGAAATGATATTTATTTATTTTTTTAGCAAAAGAGGCATACAAAGACATCACTGTATAGGGAGAGTAGGGAAATGAAATAATTATTAATAATTAATAAGATTAATAGAAGAAAACCCTATAGTGATGCCTTATAATTAAGTCGTAAATAATCCTTACCTTACAAACCAGGTTTGTAGGAGTTGCGTTGACCATTTTAAATTGTAGCATGATATCCAAGCCTATCAATGATTCGTAGCGTCCCTTGCTATTGGGCCACCCGAGTCATGCTTTAGGTATGGTCAGCAATATTGAGCGTGTGAATGAGTCAATTTATAACCCGACAATGTGTTTACATGTGGTGGCTAGTCCTCATCATAAAAATGGCAATGTTTTTATAAATGGTAGCTCAGTCCTCAACATTAAAATCGATTTTGAAGGATTGGGTTACACGGAACTCAAATTCTAATAAATACAATTGAAAAATAAACACCTCTCAATTTATAAATTGATTTTATACGATGTTAGGTGCGCATCTTAAAATGGTATTAGAACTTATATTACCTGTAAAGTTGCTTATAAGTAAGTTGAATATTGTAAAGTTATTTATGTTAGAATTTCATAAGTTTAAAAATTATTTTTTTGAGGCTAACGTTTTAAATATCAACTTTAACTTAGAATTAATTCTAGATTATAATATTAATCGTTCTCAATAACACTTAAATATATATCATATTAACTATATTATATACTTCAAAAATCATTCTTTCTTCCAAAAATTAAATATAGACATGCATAAAGTCTATCTGCCTTCCTCTCAAAATACAAATCTATCTACCTTGTAGGCAAATTGGCAGCCAAATCTAATTTAATAATAATTTCAAACAGATTAATCGGTGACTAATCACACCTAAGGAAGACCAGTCTTATAAAAGTATATTATTAAATCATAGGTAAACCAAAACAAAATTGGGCCATGTTGTTTTGCTGTGGCTATATTAAAATCTTTTGTTCTTTTTTGGTTATGGATAGAGATAGTGTAATTTGTAAGACTTGGTATGAATTTTGCAGCTAGATACTATAAGCAAAATTTGTCCTTGCTTAATGAATAGGGGCCACGAGGGTTTACAAACTTTAAAGACAGCATTTTGGATTTACATGATGTTGCTATCGTTTGTTACCTTTGTTACTAACAGTAGTTAGAGGGAACATTGATATATAAATAAGATAAGTTGTTGTTTTCGTTTTTTGTGAACAAAAACAAAACTATAAACCCGGGTTTAATTAATATGGAAAGCGATGTAAAATCTCACTATGAATAGTTTTTGATTGATGAGGTTAAAAGATCGTACGTTTTCTAGTCCTAAACTATATGAATGGGGAAAGAAAAGTCAAACTAACTTGGTGTTCCTAGACAAACAAAAGATGACAAAAAACTAGGTATGTATATTGAAAGGGTGTGTCCACATCCACCATCCATGAGCCACTATTACTTTGGTTAAGGTGTTGTAATTTGTTTTTATGAAGTTTTTTAACTCTATGCATAAGATGATAAAAAGACTCTCAAAAGCTTTTATAGATGGATAAAATAACTCTTTCTTTTTTTTAACAAAAAAATCCATTGAGAGTATGTTTTTGAAGATTTTTCAACACAATACTGTAAAAAAAATGCAACCTACTTCTCTTCAATACATATTCTTCAACGAGTATATATAGTCGTTCAATAAAATTAATACCGTTGTCAAATTTATTCTTATAACAAATTTGTTAAATCTTAGAGTCGACCTAGCAGAGAGGTTGCCAAGGCATGAGCTTTAAGCCTCCCTCAAAAATCTATCCTTTTTCCCTATATAATTATAAAAATAAATAATGAATGCCCATGATAAATAGGGCTCAAAAGAAAAATTTAGGTCTTCTTATTGTGGGTCCTACGTTTCAACAACTCTTTTAGGTCAACACTTTGTTGACATCAACCTCTCTAATTTTTTTGTTGATTTTATTAATTTCCAGTTCAAAAGTGGCAATGTAATACCGGCAGCGAACTCCCTAGAAGCTTTGGCATGATTAAGCTTGGTCAAGGAGAACATCAAGTGTTCTCACTCTATCTTAAAATGTCATCGTACCAAACAAAGAGGAAATCAACCTTCAAAATTCATCTAACAAATGCTTCACGAAACAAATTTGGACATCATCGCCTTCATTCTTCGGACAAACAATATAGTATTCATCCCTGACAGATTTAAGCGAGTTTGTGAAAGATGTCATGATCTGACTTGATATATTGCTCGAAAATGTTAAAAATTAATTTATAACTAGGGGTGATACCAAGTAATGATAGAACTTTACAAGACCACGGATATAAGGCCATAGGTTCGGGTGGACATGTGATGGAGCAAGAGATGTATACCTCATTACAACCATTTCAAATTCTAACAAAGGCATTTGAAGACCCATATCTTCAAAGATCATTTCATACATAGAAAATAAAATGGAGAACTCATTGTAGACCTTATGCTTCCACTTCAAACGAAAAATCTTCCAATCCTCCAAGGGTCCAACATTCAAGTGCTTTGAAGATTTGTGATACTAGTCATGTGAACAATACAAAGACTAGATTGAAAGAATTTCCTCTAACACCCACTATTAGTTTTCGACATACAGGTGCATTTTCTCGTGTCATCCAATATGGTTGGTATAATTTTCACCATGTTGTAAATGTCCAAAATTGAGGAAGATTTGAGAATAACACTCTTACCTTGTGAAGAAAACTAAACGATTTTTTGTGTCATGTTTGTTTAATTTGATCTGGACCCGAAAATGAAGATAACTTAAGCAATTCAAATGGTTTAGATTAAGTTTTCAAATGTCTAATGTCATTGATTTAGTTTTTACAATCCTAACTATGATACTTGATTTACATAAAAAATGTGAAATGTAATAATTTATGATCTCTATCTTAAGGATTTAGATCCTCTAAATGACTAAAATGTAAAATCAAAAATTAAGAGTTGCTATTTTAACAAACTTGTATCATGATTTATTATGATGTTCTTATAATATCTACCTTTATTTTATTAGTAAATGATTGATATTATTCACTTTAAACTTACTATAAATGGTGTCAAGAAGATTTCATTTCGTCCCGTGGTTACAAATTGCTATGAGAAAATATGGATGCTTCTAGGATACTTGATTATTGGCCTTTATTGCAATTTTCTGACTTTCTGTCACTAACCATTCTATATCATATGGGTTCCTCAAAACTTTCTTCATAGACAAACAAGTGGTCTGTTAAATGAACTGAAAACGGTTTACAGTTCCACCGTTCATTTTTTAGCAAGTCCATTAAGAATCGTAACATGATTGCATTTTAAAGCCTCAATTATATTTGTTCCATGAAGTGGCGCGATTGGTGAGCTAAGAAACATCAAAAGAGTTTAAAGACGGTAGTCCCTAATTCGATTTTTGATAGTCTGTACCTTAAATAAAAAATTGTCTCATGGTTTAGTAAAAGACACGAATTTCTGTTTTTGTCTGGTGTTTTACTACTTGTTTTGTTCAGTCCCATGATCAGATTATAAATCAAACAAAGTACACAAAATGCATGTCTAATCCACCATTTTTTAGCATATCTAACACACCTAATATTTCTGCAACTCAAAACTTTATACACACATAAATAAGTCATCCATTTATTTGCTCTCTATTCGTAACACTTAAGCCAATAAGTGCTTATGTAGGAAGCAAAATCATAAACAGTGATGTGTCAAAATCTTAACCGTTGCTTACAAAATACTTCCTTAAAGATGAAGTATTATGATTAGAGTAGTTCTTACTTCTTCTAAATAGTTCTTGATTTAATTGCTAACTAAACAACCAACTTTTGAGATTGTTAATATGCATGTATATCTCTTAATTTTAAGCTTTAATAACTTGCTCCAGTTGTGAGAAACTATGAGAACATTACTCACTCTTAATTTAGTATTATTTGATATTTTTACACACAAATTAAAATTTTTAGTAAAGATGTCAAAAGTAATGTCACTTTGACTAAACTAACCCTATATACTATTGGGGCATTTTCCATCATCTTAAATTGAAAGTGAAAAATAATGTTTTAGAAATAGTTTTCACACTACTAATTGAAGGATGCAATTGAAAAATATAATTAATTTTACATTGAAAATTGCAAATGACAATTGTTTTAAAATAATTTTATTTTTGGCTAAAATGATACTCATTTTAAAACGGAGGGAGTAATATCTTTATTGCAGATGTTTTAAGAACTTTTTCAGAAATAAATTAAAGAAGAGGAAATAATTAGTAATTAAAATGATATTAACAACCATTTTACAACTGTGAAAATAATTATTTGTTGAGAGTGGCGCTCTCGGTACCCATAGTCTGTGTAGTGAAGAAAATTTTAGGCTTAAATGCACTTTTCACCCCCTATGTTTCAAAAAGTTGCGATTTTGGCCCCCTTTAAAAAAAATGGATATTTTGACCCCCTAACTTGCATGGTGTCCAAACTGGCATGATAAGTGGAGTCCAAACTGATAAGTGGATCATTCTTTAGGGGGGCCAAAGTTACACTATGCCATTTTGAACTCCACTTATCAGCATCCTTCTACCCCATGCTAGTTTACACCATCAGAGACTGAGAAATTATCATAATCTCCATCAAAATCAGGTAATCAAAAGAGAGCCAAAAGTTAGGGGGTCAAAATATCCATTTTTTTAAAGGGGGCCAAAATCGCAACTTTTTGAAACATAGGGGTAAAAAGTGCATTTAAGCCAAAATTTTATTTTCACCTAGTTAACAAGATTTAAAGTACTCCAACTAAAATACAAAAATCAAAACATGAACTGTCTGTATCGTCGGATTAACAATCAAGTGATGTTTTTCAATCTCAAGTTTTGTTACATACATAATTTTTTTTTCTTCCTTTCTCCTCAAATGCTTGATTTCTCACTTTTGATATGTTGTCCACACTCAATAATGTACTGGGTTTGAGATACAACGTCGGATATTGTAAGTTCAATTCGAAAATGTGAAGTCCTTAATTTTTTACATTCACGCACTTAATACATCAGTGACGATTCAATTGAGATCGTACACTTTACAAATATGCATATTTTAATTTTCTTTTAAAATATAAAATATAGAACTTAAAATCTTAACCATCCGATCTTGATAGCAAAAATATTCAGGCTAAATTGTCCAAAATAATTTGGAGAAGGGAGACATAACTATTAATCAAAGTGGTATTAATAACTATTTTACAATTGTTTATAAAGATATTTGAACTTTACCTTTCAAAATTACAAAGTTAAGCTTTTATCACTAAGTTGACATATACATGGGCAAAAATCACTAAAAAAACATAATTATTTGCTGAGAGTGGTGCTCTAAGTACCCAGAGTTTGTGCAACGAAGAAAATCTGATTTTTTTTATTACCTAGTTAACAAGATTTTATTTTATTTGGTTTCAACTCAATCAAAACATGAACGAGTTGAATCATCTGATTAACAACCGAGTAATGTTGTAGACAAAAATTATCTTACTTATGGGTAGAAAACACATCTCTCTCTCTCTCTCTCTCTCTCCCCCTCTCCCCCTCCCCCCTCTCTCCCTCCCCCCCTCTCTCACACACACACAAAGGATAGAGGATCCAATTCCTAAAGTTTTTCATACACAAGTTTCGTTACATACACCATACACTTATTCGATTTTCGAGTTTTATATTGTTTTTTTTCCTTTCTTCTCGAATGATTGTTCTTTCACCTCTGATGTCATGTCTACATTCAATTGTGTACAATATTGAGATATGATGTCGTATTTTGTATGTCCAATTAATAAATGTGAAGTTCTTAATTCAAAAATGAATGCTCTCGGTTAAGATAACTCTCACGCACTGAATGCATGGGTGAGAGTTAAATTTGATAGAACACTTTACAAAAATGCAAATTTTAATTTTCTTTTAAAAGCTAAAGGCCAAATATCACTTTTAGAATTTCCAAGTTAGTCCTTTTAAGTTTCGAAAGTTTCAATTATGTCCTTTTAGTTTGATAGAATTTCCAAGTTAGTCTTTTAAGTTTCAAAAGTTTCAAATAGGTCCTTTTAGTTGATAAACTATTTCACCGTTACCCATGCTATCAGTCTCCGTTTAATTGATGCTGATGTAGCCATTAAGTTGTTGACTTGGATCAAAATCCGTCTTTTAAAAGCTCTAGGGTGTCAAAACACTACGTTTAACGGTCACAAATAATCATTTATAGTGCTAGAAAGACAACTATTTTCAACAACAAATGTCTTTCTTGCACTATTAAACGTCATTTATAGTGCTAGAATTATCATTTGTGACCATAATGTTTTGACACCTTGGAGCTTTTAAAAGGGAGCGTTTTGATACAAGTCGACAACTTAAAGACTACATCAGCATCAATTAATTATTAACTGACATTAGGGATAACAGTGAAATAGTTTTTCAATTAAAATGACCTATTTGAAACTTAAATGATTTACATGGGAATTCTGCCAAACTAAAAGGATCTATTTGAAACTTTTGAAACTTAAAAGACTAACTTAGAAACTCTGTCAAACTAAAAATACCAAACGTGATATTTGGCCAAAGCTAAATTACCAAACTTAATATCTAAACCGCCCAACTATCAACTATATCTTGAATACATGAATTCAAGATATCCTTCCAGCAAAGAATCTTGATCCCATTAATGCAGGGATCCAAATTGCATATAAATAAATAACAATAACATATACATTTAAAAGAAAAATACAGATAAGTAAAAAATAGCCCCCCTGCAAAGCTAATACTATTACCCGTTACAACACTGATAGAATATACAAAAACAAAGATTAGTAACGTAAATTTATGCAATCATCATCACACAAAAAATTGGTCTATCTCTTCTTAATCATATCATCAAAAGATAAAAACAAACACATAAATAAAATTCTCAAACAGGCAAAATAATTCCCTGCCTTTTTCCTCTATCAATTTTACCTAGTGAAAATCTTCCATTAGAAAATGATCTCTTCATTGCAATTGGACTCATAACACAATGCAACACTCTTCTTTTGTACCTTGATTTACTACTTTCTCCTTGTGATATCTTTGATGAACTAACATCCATTGAACATCCTTCTTCACAAGAATCATCTTCATCTTCATTCATATTCAACACATCACCAATTGAAAAACCATTTTGAAATGAATGATCCATAGACACTGACCTTCCAATGGATTCACAAACTTCATCTCTAATTTCAATTATTCTTTCTCTTCCTTGCAAATTACATAAATCACTAAAAGCACGCAATGATGGTGCCTTCGACCCAGCTCTACTATGATGCATCATTGCTTCTTCCACCACTATTTGTTGTTCTTCTTGAAAAGTTTCATTTCTTGAAGGAAGTTCTATAACCGTAGCCGGAACTTGAACATGAATTGTTGAAGCATTCAAAGTGAATACGCTAGAACGACATAGAGGACAACTAGAGTTAGATTTGAGCCATGTATCAATACAGGGAAGATGAAAAACATGGTTACACATTGGTAAAAGTCTAACACTTTCATCATCTTGAAACTCACTTAGACAAACGGAACAATCAGTGACAGTAGTACTAAAGAAAGCATCTCCTTTTTTGTAGCTAAAAACTGCAATGGATTTTATTTGAGCATCATCTAAACCAAAGGTTGAAACTTGACAATTTTCGCGGCGATTTTGTTGGATTTCATCAACTGGGTCAGTGGTGTTTCTTCTTGAAGATTCTCTGTGACCACAATATTTGGATATTAGAGTGTAATAAGTTAGTAGTAAAAAAGCAGTGGCTAAAACTCCCAAAATTGCAATAACAAGAGGAGAGAAATATGGTTTTGAATCATCATCAGGGTATTGAAAAGGTGGTGGTGGTGGAGGAGTGTAAACTATGTAGCACCATTGTGGACAATACACACTACAAAATCCTTGAGAACAGTCTTTGCTGTTTATATAAGGAATCCATGTTGTTGGATAATCGGGACGCGACATGGAGACACTAAACACCAAGATTTAAAACTACAATCGAGTTGCGATTCTTGATATTGCAGAGAATTGAATTTAGATGCACACGATGTGACTTAGCCGCGAGGCGAGAATGAGATACAAAAATTTGATGTCACGGCCCAGATCGCAGTTGTGAACACTTTGTAGAAACCCTGCTAAATACTATTCCATGAACAATCCTTTTTGGGTAGTGGAAAATGAAAAGAAGCTCTTACAAATAAAGCAAGAAGTTGTAAACAAGCTTCTTCAATAAGAAAATATGTACAAGGCTTATATATTACATTATTGTCTGAAAATTAATGAAAGAAAAAGTTTCATGTTAAAACAATGATTGGAAGCATAGGTTAAAGATAAAGGGTAATGGTGTTGTACATTATTTGTGGTAGAGAAAGGATAAAGAATAGAAGGCACAGAAAAACTTGGTAGAAGACAAGTTTGTTTGAAAGGAAGAGAAAACGTGAGAAAGGGGTAAGAAGCTTATATTGAAAGCAAGGCAAAGACAAGGAAAATGGGATCTCTTAACTTTTCTTTTCCATATTAGTACTTTTTCTTTTTCTGTTCAAAGCTTTTTCTATTCACTAGTAGTTCATCTTTCTTGGTTATGTTTGTTGACTAATAAAGGAGGTGTGCTTGTGTACTTTGGTGTGTTGGTGTTGGTTGGGAAATTTATTAAAATGATCAATGATTTTAATTTTTATGTCCTATTACTATATTTTCTCTCTTAACCATCCGATTCGCAAGAAAAATAACTAAGATAATTCAAAATTCGGTTAAAAAATATATAAAGTTTTGTCAATAATTGTTTGGTTTGAGAAGTTATTGATTGTTTCAGTCAGAATTTAAAACTGGATAATCTTCGGTCGATTAGACATTAATTGAAGCTCATGAATTATTTGAGTGAAGCAACTTGTTTATATCCTACACTATACTATTAAATTGCTTTGAGTTCACGACATGTAACTTGTGAAATAAAATACCTATGAATCAAGAATTTCATTAATTGCTTGAATTGCTATTTGTGGGGCTGATTTGGCCGTCAAGTTAGCTGTACCTGACATGGTAAGAAGTTGAGTTATGCAAGAAATTTTACTACTTTTTGGATTAAATGTATCATTTGATTTTGGGCTAGGCTTGTATGCATAAATTAAACAAAGTTTTAAATACTAGAGAAATGTGATCATGACTTGTGCCACGTGGTATTACAATGTTCATTGAATTATTTATTTTTTGCATAAATTAACTTGGAATCTATTTGTTGGGACACTTGAACTTTTGCTATGAGTGGTAAAATATGGTTATGGTGCTTTGGTGTCACTTTCTCTTTTGTGTTACTATTCTATTCTATTCTACTTTGCATATATTCTCCCCATAATCCCAACAATTGTTATCTTTCACTTCCCGAACTTAAGGCAAGTCTAGGACTAACTTCTGCGTAAAGAAATATTCCAATATTAAGCTATAATAAAAGTGTTAGTCCACATGACATTTTGAGAGCACAATCATGACTAAATAAAGGTGAAGTGAATAAACATTTGTATTATTTCAATAACTTTGCTACAACAATTTAAATGGTTATCACAGCTCAAATATATTATAAATTATGTCAAGTAAATGGTTAATTGATAAATCAAATGTCAAAATTTCTTAACAATCAACGTAACTTTTAATCACGCGTACGAACATGATTAACCGCAATTTTTAAGTGATCAAACTATATATAGTACATAGTTGAACGTATATTATATGCTTAACCACGTTCAAATACGTGGTTAACGAAGTTAATTAGTGCTAAATGAATTTCAAACCCTAGAATATCCATTAATTGAATTTCGGTAAATAAGATTTAGTTGTGATAATCGTAAATGATAGAAAGTGATTTTTTTAAAAGTTATTTAGTTATTAATTTAAAGACCAAGTATACAAAACACTCGAATTAGCAATTGTTCTCATTTATTGGTATAACCAATAAAGTAGTTCAAGTCCGCTTTCAAATAGTTAAAATTTCATTAAGCAACCACTTGGATTATTGACGTATCATTCATGAAGCCCCTCTATCACCACTCATTTAGATTAATCTCCACCAATCAATTGAGAATATATTTCATCTTATAATGACCTTAGTACCCCGGTTTGGTAGTATAAATTGGGTTGAAACTCTATATTTTCATCAATCAAATAGTAGTATTTTTTAAAAAATATTGCATGTTTGTTTCATTTCTAGCTCTGATCTATTCAAATTGTACTACCATTTACAAATTGATGTGAAAGTTGTCTAAATTTTGTTGGAAAAACATCATTCATTGTGAACAAACCAAAACAGTGTATGTGTGTTTTAATTTTTGAAGAGTTAGTTAACCAGTAAATCATCAAATTGATTCCTGTTTTTCTTTTTGTAAGTCACTTTTAAATTAGTCTCCGATTTTATTAATATTTCAAACGAGTCTTTGTTTTTGTCAAAAGTTTTTCAATTAACTTCCTCGTTATGTGATAAAAATATTTGAACATAATTTGAAAGATAAAATAACATAAGAGAGAGATAAACATAAAGTCATTACGATTTTCCCGCTTTAAAGTCATTGAATCCGAGTTCACTAGCTATATTTTTCTTCTAGCTGATGTGGCTTTAAACCACGAAGCCACGCCATTACCATATTGTTAGGTATGATATTTAAGACTCCACTTGGCATATCTAGTGGGTCTAGACAATACCATGTCCTATATGGTCTTTGTAACAAGGGACATGGCTACATACTTCAGTTAAATGAACTGTGGGTCTAGCCATCTTGTAGTAACTACAAAATAACGTGAACTTATCTTGTTTTATCTCCTTTCCTTTAATACACTTCCATTTTCAACTCTTTATCAGCCAAATATCACTTTCAAATGGTTTGGATCAAATTGAACTTGCTTCTACTTCTACAAACACTTCAACACTTGCATAGCTGCTTTGAATGGATAAACGATGAATACTATGTTTTATAAGAAGCATAATGTTTGATATAAATTAATGGAAATTATACAAGTTTGACAAGCTTTTGCTCTATCTAGTATATCCATCTCTACTTTAAGATTGTGTAAGTTTGTACTTGGTTGCTAACCTGAGATTAAGAAGCACTAGTAATAAACCTCATGCACCGTTTAGACGAATCCAACTAAAATTTCTCCTACATATTCAAGATACTCATTTTTGTTAGAAACTACTCCCTTCGATCCTATTTATAAAAAAAATTTCGGTTAACAAAAGTTAATATATCTGATTAAAAAATTGGATTGGATACATTCATTTTTATTAACTCAACTGTCTATTATAAATAGGACGGAATTGAGTATATAATATGAAAAATAATAAGAATGTTAGTCATATGACAAGAGGTCATGTTACCAAAAAAAACATGGACAAGAGGCAACACATGTATTTAATGTTTTGAATGTTGTATCAGCAAGGTCATGTTAACATGTATCCTTAACCCTAAGGATACATGTTAAAGATTCTACAAATATTAATTATTTATAAAGATAAATTTATTATCAAAATTTTAAGAAATAAATTTACAAAATTTTCAATCCATACTTTTCATCTTTGGTATATTAACATGTGCCATTAAACATGTGCCCTAATGGCACATGTTTCCTATCAATAATATTAAGGGCTATTTGGGGTTAGGTAGCTCAAATAGTTTGAGTTAAATGCAGGGGCGGATACAAACATTTAGTATATGTGGGGCTAAAATTTTGAAGAAACAATAATGCAAACTATATTAAAAATAAGAAAGGTTTTTTCTATCATGTGCAAATTTGCACATGTTAAGAAATTTAAAACGGTAAGTTTGTCTTGTAACATAATTCCATAATTCTTATGTTGATGGTGTAACGCTCTATAAAATCATTTGGATAAAACTTACTCATCCTCAATAATTTGTTTACATTAAAAGATTCAACTGACTTTGCGGAACTCAAACATGAAACACATTGTAAAAGTTCATCATTCTCTTCACCAAACTTAGCATTGAGCTCTTACAACTGCAAATCTAAAATACTAAGCAAACAATCATTCTTATAATGATGCAAGTTAGAAACACTAGAAGTTGAAGAGTGTTGTCTAGGTTTCTTCCTTTGTGCATACGGTGCATCCATATCAGGCACATCAATATCATGCTTATTGTAAATTTTAATAACTTTAGATATAACTTCTTCTCATCCTTCAATCGTCATTTCTTATAATTATTTTTTGGTATCATTAACAAGTGACAAAACATTCAATTAAAAGATCGTATTTTTAACATGTGTTTTATTTATTAAAATAAAAATAAGAAAATTTCATCTGGGGCTTTAGCCACACATAGTCTACAAGTGCATCCACCCCTGGTTAAATGTCAAGGAGATGGAGGTCCTGAGTTCTAACTCAAAGAAAAAAGTAAATACTAATTTAACAATATTAACTACATCTCTCCTCTATGAGAAATTAACAGAAATAGTATTTGTACACCTATTTTATGATAACTTTAGAATAACTATATCTCTCATACTCTCGTTGTGTTTTTATTCTCTCTCTTTCTATCTCTTCACTTCTCTCTTAATTGTTTTTTCAAAAGAAATAATATTTGTACAACCATTTTGTGACAACTTTTTGACAACTTTTCTTTCTTATACTCACATTATGTTCTTATTCTCTCTCTTCCTTTTTTCGATTTCTATTGTTAAGAGAGAAAAAGAAAGTTGTCTCAAATGGTTGTTCAAATATCACTACTCTTTTTTCAATTAGAATAGTGAAAATGAATGTTGCTCCAATGGTTGTCCCAAATTGATAGTATGAATATCATTTTTTGGAAGAGGCTTGTACAAATATCATTAATCAAAATTAATAACTATGTGGGTTGTAATGTGTCCCCGTATTTTGAGAATTTTCTTGTGCCTTGTATCTGAAACTAGATGTACAAAGAAAAATGTGCTTTAAGACCAGAAGATGAATGGGAACACCTCGGCAAAATATGATGCGAACAGTTAGTAATTTTATCTGGCTGGGTAAGTTTCCGGAAAGACTTTACAGACCTCATAAGAGGTATATGTATAGATTGCTCCTTACGAGTCTTGGTAAAATGTCTAGAAATCAAAGTGGGAATCTAAAGATCAAATTTAGTAAACAACAAAATTAATTTAAATTAGCCCTTTGATTTCAAATACTTGTGCATTCAAATTTTACTTTTGTATCATACAAATATATATCGTAGAAAATGAAGACTTTACAGAGTCTCCATCTTTGAAATATGTTTCAAACTATATTTTATAAATAAACACAATCACACAAATAGAGATGTAAAGAACAACTTGAGTTAATAATTCACATAATCACACAAATAGACTGCAAACACAAACTAAGTTAAGGTATTGATAACCATCTCATATTTAATGAGAGAACATTATCATTCATCTATCTTTGCTGAATTAAACCCCAAATATCAAACATTTTAGCCAAACAACTTCTACAAGGGGCAAAAGAGAGTAAGATTAAGCATGGCAAGACTAAAAGAAAAATTTAAGGTAATAAGGTTTCCAAATCATAGGGCCTAGTTTGCACTTCCATGTTCATCTAGAAGCCATTTTAAATGGTCTTAGTTGGTACTTAATTAGTGTTTATGTTACATTTATCTTCCTAAATAAAACTAAAATTATCTTTCTTAATTATTACTTAAAATATTTATCCAAACAGAGCCAAACTTCAATTGAATCAAACACAAAACAAACAACTTGTGAGTAAATAATTAATTTTCATTCTCAGATCTGTTAAAGTGGACAATGTAATATAACATAAAAGTATGGCTGAAACAAGAACTCACTCTATATCACAATACCCATTGATCTCCCATAAAGATTTCCAGGCTAACTATACAAAAAGGAAAAACCACACATGTAACAACGCAATAACAAAGAGGGAAAATCAACTAGGGTTTCAATCCTCATTCTATTGCATGTCAATTTCCCTAACCCTAATCCTAATTGCTAATTCCAGTCCCCTTTTGCTATAATTAGAACCTAATTTAAGAAATTCACCTCAATTAGTAGAGAACCTTCGAGATTTTGATCATGTGTGTGGGTTCACCAAGTTCTGCCCTTTACTCCTTCTTCAACACCAGCCCTTTGCTCCTTTTGAACGATTGGATGGCAAACCAGATGAAGGAAAAGGATTGAGATGAAGCAGAGGGAAAACTAAATACATATGTTTTTTCTGGATCTGTGATTTTCTGAAACGAGATGAAGGGAAAACCAACCTAGATGTGTGTTTTTCTGGAATGAAATCCAAATGCGTGTTTCTGATTGCTCTAATTTTCTTATTTTATTTTTTAAAATTGAATTAATATGTTCGTCATTACCGGCGGATTTTTTGAATACTGATGGATTTTTCTTTCAGATTATCAATGGATATTTTGAGTTATTGACAGATTTTTAATGCACAATATTATTGGCTGATATTAAGTATTACTCGCAGATTATTTAATCTGTCATAACATTACTGACATATTTATGTTCCTCAGTAATACAAAGACATGTGCAGCTGTCCTTCATTATCATGATTGACTGAAAATTTCCGTCAGTAATTAGAGACAGACAGGTTCGTCATTAACATTACTATTTATCCGTCGTAAATGTCTGAATTATTGACGTTTTTTTTGTTATTACTGAGGGGTTATTCCGCTAGTAATTACTGAGGGTCTAAATCCGTAAGTAATGCAATTTTGAATTGGTTAGTAAACAAGAGAATTCTTGTAGTGTTTGTTAACGAGTGCCTTCGGAACACTCTTTAAATATTCTAAAATAAACGATTATTATTTAAAAAGTAAAATATTTCAATTTCCATTACGTTGAATATACATATTTTCATAAATACTAACCACTTGCAATCTTTAAAGAGTGCTCGAGGAATGTTAACAATTTTCTATTTTTTAACAGTTGCATGTAATTGTGTTCGGCCATAAACTAGATGTAGCAAAATAATATCTCTTCGTCACCTACAATTTTCCTAGAGTATATATATACAACAACCCTATGCCTTCTACTACCCTACTAAATAGAAAATGGGGTCTCTAACTCAAACACAAATTAAAGGAGTGCATGCAGTCACACAACTCAACTTTGTTTGAACTCAAAACCAAAACTAAAATGAGCGAGAGGAGTTCAAATAGCCTAACAGTACCACGACCTCTTAAGTCAAAATCTAACTAATTTCATAAGAATGTGAAATCTAAGACTCGAGCTCGCATGGAGCACACAAGTCTAGACAATAAATAAAAATGGAGATCAATGGTCTCTAAGGCTTAACTTGAGTACAAACCAAGTAAAAATAATGTAAATACTAGAGCAAGAAAAAATCATTGTAAAAAATCTTAAGTAGGGCCAATAAGATAACTCACATGAAGTTAAGGAGCATGGTCGGTTCTTATTAGAAGTCTTCAACAAAACCAACAAAGGTGCTATAACACACAATTAGGAAGTACGAGTGATCTCGTCAGGTGTCTTCAACAAGACCAACAAGGAGACCAAGAACAACTATTGTGAAAAGAAGTGTGACTAATTATTGTCAAGGTGGGGATAATATCTATCAAAGAGGAGGTAATTTCACAAAGTCAAGTTAGACCAATTACAACAACATACGTAACTATGCTTTGTGTTTTGAGAAATATATATGCATCAAGGAGTCTCGACATTTTTGCATGTTGATATGATATTATGATGAAAACAAATGATAATGTATTATAAAAAAATTAGAATAAAAATGCTACATATTTCTAGATTGTTATGATAATGTGTAGATAGCTAACAACCTAGAAACATCTATAACAACCTTAACCTAAAAAAGTCAACCAACAAGTTGAATTATTTTTCTTCTACAAATAAATTTAGATATATTTTAAAAATGGTGAAGATTGTGCGAGATTAAAAATATATATTTGGAAAGTCATAAATCTTGATGTATAAGCAGAGACGGATCCAGAAATTTTAATAAGTGGGGTCAAGATCATTTATCATAAATGTTTATAAAACTATATATAAATTCATAACCAATATATATGACATCATTATATTGTGCAAAATTTTAGAAAATAAATAAATTATATTATTATACATAAAAAAAAAACCTTAATATCAAAGAATTATATCCGATCGATACAAATGAATAATAAAATGGATTTTGCTTCAAGAGTCCTTCAATCGATTGAAACTTTTCTCACTTATTACCTCTCCATCATCGTTTCTCACTTATTACCTCTCCATCATCTTTTCTTTATCGATTGAAACTCAATCCACGTTTTCCTTAACCTTGAGCCTTTAATGCTAAGTAGTATCATGATGTAATTGCTTGTCTTTAGTGCGCTAAGCAAGTTTTTGTGGGGGCAATATGAAATTGTATATGGGGTCATTATCTAAATTTATATAGCTATTGGTAACAAAAATAATGCACAAGTGGGGTCAATCAGGGACGGAGCCAAAAATTTAAAATCAGGAGGACCAAGTATATAAGGAACATAATTTGATTAAAAAAGTAATTATTACAAAAGGTATATAAAAATCCCTAAACTAATACTTTTTTGTTTGTTAAAAAAAATTATAACTATACTTAGTATGAGTGACATAAATATGGTGAACATACAAATAAATGTTCACTTATTATAAAAAAAAATAGAGAGAGAAAAAAAAACACTCATAAAAAAAAAAAATTGCACATGTTCTAGGTTAAAAATATTTGTAGTCCCTACAAAATCATACACTTTTAAGTTTAGTCCCTCAAAATAATTTGTTCAGTTTTAGTCCTTATTTGTATTTATATGGACTATTTTGAGGACTAAAAATATTTAGTTTATGAAAAAGTTTTTAAAACAGGAACTATTCTTATAAAACATAATATTGTGGAGGTTTAAATTTACACTAAAATTTAATCGAGAACTTGAAAACTTGTGATTTGTAAAAACTAAAAGATATTTAGCCATATTATATGTACGTAACTTTGAAATTTATTTCAAAAAGAGAATTTGGAAGTGTAAAGTATATTTCTATGGACACACAAAAACGATAATTGACTAACTAAATAAATGAGTTCAAGTGGTTAACAAGCTCCATCAAAAGATGAATTGTTAAGAAGAACCCGAGTCTAGTTCTTGAATGGAACAAATCTTGGTCAAATTCTACTTACCTCCTGATCGGACACCCGATTACCATGACTCTTTTCCCATGATAAACGGAGAGTTAACACAAAATAAATGAGATATATCATTATAGTTCATTCTATTTAAAATGTGTTGCAGAGATGATCATATCAATATAGTATACGAAATATAAGATAATTTAAAATAATATGAAGTATTAAACTAATAATATTATAGTTGACACTTAATCAAGTAACATGGTAAACAAAAAATTACAAAAACAAAAAACATTTTAATTAGATTTATTAGGAACCCTGGCCTAATTATACCTTATAAAACATTATAATAAACTTTAGTTGTAGTGTATAATTTTTTTTATTGAAAATGTGGGGGGACCATGGCCTCTAAAGGGCCCCTGGACCCTCCGCCACTAAGGTCAATAGCCCCCAATTACCATAAGGTCGATTTGTGCCTGTGTATAAACACTTTTAATTAGGGGTGGACATAGTTCAATTTGGGATGAAAATTAAACCGAACCAAACTGAACTGTTTGCTAAATTTAAAATAACTGAACTAAAATGTTTGCATTTCGAACTGAATTGTTTCAACCCGAACTGTTCTGAATTGTTATTATTGATACCTTTGAAAAAAATATGAAAAAAACAAACGAAATCGAATTTTAGTTACGGAACTGAACTGTTTCGAATCGAACTGAACTGTTCCGAACTGAACCGAATTAAAAAGTTTCAGTTCAGTTTCAGAAATGTTAGTAATGGTTCAGTTTTTTTTGAGTTCAGCTGAGTTCGATTTTTTGATATTTTTTTCCCACCCTTACTTTTAACGGTGTACATACATATGACTCTAAGTTTGCACTAGCCCATTTAGGTTTAACAACCAGGACATTGTATCACTCGTGTCCTATGGAGAACTTTAATTAATTGTATTTTAACAATTGGAGTAATCTTTGTTTCAATATTTTGAAAGTTGTTTGTTTTCCTCCCTAAGTGACATGAGTCTCAATATAAATACAGATACTCTTGGAAGTAAAAACATTTTATTGAATTTTGAAGCATACAATATTTATTAACTAGATTTTTCATCATATAAAAAATCATCGTATACAATTGGTTAAGTTTTAGAAGTATTTTGTGTCAAAAAAAAAAGTTTTAGAAGTATACAAATTGTATCACAATAATTAATATGAAATTTTTGGAACATATATAAATTAGGCATGACAACAAAACCCATACCCTTGGGTATCTGCCTGAACCAAACTCATTTTAACGAATTTTCTCTGCTTTGACTGGGTGTGGGTATGAGTTTAGATTTTCCCTAATTTTAAAACACAGGTACGAGACGGGTAATAGGGAGGTACGAGACGGGTAATAGAAGCTCAAACCCTAAATCATTCACTAGTGCAAATCAGGGATACAAAACCTGTTTTTTTTTAGATTTAAGACCTATTTTTTGTCAGGATTATATCATCGGGTGTTGTAAGTTTGAGATACGACACCTGTTTTTTATTGGGTATAAAAACAACATATTGTACCTATTTTTTCTAATAAACTGGTGTGATATATGTATTTGTAACCCCACTTTTACACTAAAATAGGTGTAAAACTGCACATATAACACCTGTTTGAATACAAAATCAGGTGTGATAACAAACATATAACACC
>Ga0228710_1000054_pt1 | contig 83983 bp, 42 predicted proteins | sample MedpolnodulmetaG_FD_177995 | JGI IMG/M metagenome (GOLD analysis project Ga0228710, IMG submission 177995) | Root nodule microbial communities from Medicago polymorpha collected in Santa Monica, California, United States - pink nodules | ecosystem: Host-associated > Plants > Roots > Nodule...
CCACTAAGATAAACATATCCAAAATTTCCTCGCCTCAATAAAGAGGACTTCATTGCCTTTAATCAAAGGACTTCTTTGCCACAAACTAGAGGTCTTCATGCATTAAATCATTAAGGACTTCATTCCTCCAATGAAGAGGACATATTGCCTTAAACCTATAAGGACTTCATTAGGGGTTTAATGACCCACAAAACCCCTTTATCAAATAAAGTTTTTCCCAATACTGGTCATTTACATCGGGTTGAATTTGTCATCAAGTAATACAAGGTCATAGAATAAGATCATATATTTACTCTCTAATAAAGGATATTACAATTTGAATCCAAGGTCAATTCAAGTGTACTTAGACTACACTATTGATTTACTATATGATCTAATGACTCTCTTTTGAGAGGATATTACAATGAATTTCTAAATCATGTTCTTGGTTTTTCTTAAGTTTTTCTCTTTCAAGAACACTGCCTTTTACATTTTAATTGTGGTGTTTTGAACACCAACACTTGTCTTTCTTTCTCTTGAAGTCTTCAAGTAGATCAATGATGACTTCAGGCAGATCAACAATTTTCACACTATCCATAGTTTCTCTCTTATAAGGAGAGAATACTATAGTTGAAAAAGAAGTTGGAGAATGAGACAAAAATAAAGTACAAAGAGCCATTAGATAAATTTGTACAATATTGAACTGTTTGGGCTTTATGATTGTTGTCTTCGTTAGGTTGAGTATGATCTCTTACATTTTGGATATTCACTTTGTTTTACTTGAAACATCATTTAAGAACTCAAAGCCTTTGATCTTCAATTTGATTTTATCAAAGGATTGAAGTGTCTGGACAATTTCTTTGGAGTCTTCCTTAGAATAATCCAGAGAAACGTTTAGACGCTAGGTCCTTGACTTTGACCACCCAAAAGATTATTTAGTTACTTAATACTTAACATTAGTGGTCATTAGGATATTGTTGTTAACGTTGATGTTGACCACGCAGAGGATCATCATTTGATAGCCGGTGAATTATCTATTGATGATCATACAGTTAAGATGCATAGTCACATTCAAAATTACTATATTTTAAATTATTAAGATCATACAATTTATGCATTGGTCACATTTAAGATGTATTTCAAATTATTAAGATCATACAATTAATCAAGCAAAATTCGACTATAGATCAACTATTCCTGCTTACTACGAGCAGCCCTTGCACGATGTCTTAGTTCAGCTCTTTTCCACTTCACAATCAAGTAACATAAAGAAAAGAGTATATTGATCAAGATTATTATAGCCAATGCAAGCAGAGGTCCAGACCAAAGAATTGACATAAATATTAAGTCTTTCACCAAGATATACACCAACCACTGCATCAAGACAATTTTAAAGAAAGACAAACTACATTATCAGTTCGACAGCAGAATTAAAAGATGTAAATACACAACTTATGCATGGAAAACGATCATACATATCAGTCCCGATACAAGTTTTGACTTGAGACACAATAATGCACAATGGAAATGCGTACATGTATTCGGAGTTCCACTCCAAAACCCAAAACTTCCTCCCTATTAATTATATGCACAAAGGAAATGTGATGGGGAAATGATCAGACATATCAGTCTGATACAAGTTTAGCCTTGAGATCAAGACACAAGATGATGAAGAATAATATGGAGGTTTCTGGATGGCGAATATTAAAGAATATTATGGAAGCTTCTAGACACTCTACTAAATAAGATAAAATAAAGCATTAGGAAAATCTTAACTTTTCTAGATCTTTCTAGTCATATGAACTAGAGTATCTATATCTCTAGACTTTTCTTGCAATAAATGCTTCTAGATCTTTCTACTTTGTAATATGAAGCCTTATACAAGAGTAGTATAAATAGGGCACACCACCAAGTGTTTAGGATTCAAGCATTGAAGCAATAACAAGTTCTTTGGGCAAATTAGAGAGTTTTCTCTATTTCTCAACATTTCCTTTTGTCATTGAGCCATGTTTGGTATCAGAGCAGGTTATGATACCTCGGAGTTGAGTTTGAGCGAAGAAATCAACGGAAAGTGAATTTTTAAGAGAGCAAGGAGTTGCTTTCTTAGAACCTCACTTTGCGGTCATTTATTCGCGAAACTAACACCGCCAACAAAACAACCACGCACCACCATGATCTTCACAAAAAAAAAAAAGATCACCAACCACCATCGTCAAAATGCCACCTAGAAAACAAAATGAGAGAGATCTTTGCATGAAATTGAGATGGAAGAAATGAGGCGACAAATTCAACTACTACATGAGACTGTCAACGTCCAACAAGCCTTATTGGAAGCACAACGAAGAAGAAATGATGATGATGATGATGATGATGATGATGATGAAGCCTTATTCGCTTCCAACCATCATGACCCTTCAAAACAATTACGAAAACCCGCCGATTGTAACAGCCTTCCAACGGCGGTCTCGTCAATCACTCCATGTGTTGCATAAAATGGTCCTTGGACCACAAACTCAAGGTACACACAATCTTTTTTGTAACCTTTCACTCTTTACTCTCTTATCGAATTGAGTGTTGAAGTGTTTGCAAGTACATCCTATGCAATTTGCATCATCGTTGATGATGCTCATTGGACTCCATTATTCTAATTAGAACATGTCATATGTGTGTATATTATATATATTGTTCGCCAAATTAATAAGTTTTTTTTTGTACAAAAAGTTTTAATATCTATCAGGCAGATAAGAGTAAACTCAACAAGACATTAAATTAAGAGAATTTATATTTGTACAATTATTTGAGACAACTTTCCTCCTCCCTCTTCTTTATTTTGATTGAAGAAGAAAAGAAAAAAAAAGAAGAAATAATTGTACCAAATATTGTATAAAAATGATTCTACAGATGTAATTTCTCATAAACTAATTACATACTTCCATTTTTTTTTTATCAAATCAAATAAATGCAATTTTTTTCTTCTTCACTTTCAATCAACTAAAATATCTCAATCTCTCTCTTTTCTTTTCCTTTTTTTCATTGTTTATAAGATAACATAAAAAATGTAACAATCAAAAAATAAAATTAAGACCAAGATAATGCATTGAAAGAGGTGAGTTGTTTCAGGACAAAAACATGGCATCAGTATGATAAATTAAAAACTATCCCCACAAAAAATGATTGAATGTGGGCCATCTTAACATGCTTTTATCACCTTCACACCAATAAAAAACAGCCACGTGTACCTTTCACGCCGCCATCAACATCCTACGACGATGTCCTAACCGACACGCGCCAGACTGCCAAACGTCTCCTTACCTCGTAACAGTATCTATCTATGTAACATTCTTCTTTAATACCAATTCTACCCCTTCTTTGTCTTTTTCTACTTCCTCTGTTTTTACAACACCAAAAGGTTATAATTGTAAAATACAACAACCTCAAACCTCAGTACAAAACATGCCACAGTAAAATTTCAGAACCCATTTCACTATTTCATAGTGTCTCTCTCTCTCAGCCATCACACCAATTTTCTTGGAAGTGTTTTTCAAAAAGCTTCCTCATTTCTTGCCAGAAACAAGGGAAGAAAAACCAACAAAAAGATCAAAACTTTATGCTACCCTTTTGTTTTTGTTGTCCTAAAACAATGAAGATGAAGAAAGTTAATACTTTGTTCTTGGTCTTTGTGATTCTCACACTTGTTCAATGCTCTTCAAGTAAGTTCAACTTCAAACCAAATCACTCTTCATTAGTTTTTCTTGTACTAAACTATGTTTTTTATATCATTATTGTAGCTCGTATTTATCGTTCAAACATGGAAGGAGGTAGTAGAAACATAGCAAAAAGCATTGAGGTATGTAACAAGAAAAAGATGAAAACTTTGTTTTTTGGTTCCAAAGTTTTTAACTTTCAAAACCCTTTTTGGTCAATGTTAATAAAAATGGTCCTTTTTCTTTTGATATTAGGTTGCATTTGCAAGGTTTAAAAATGAAGGTGTTACTGTTGGAACAGTAGAAGATTCAGCAAGAGAAGTTCCAACTGGACCTGACCCTCTTCATCACAACAATAACCCTTTTGAACCTTGAGTTATTAGGTTTCATGAAATTAGCACTAGCTTTTTCATATAGTACTAAATTTTGATTTATGATTCAATATCATATCATGTATTAAGTACTTGAGTTTTTGTAGTTTATTACATATATGAGCCACATGATATATCTTATGCAATATTAATTTTGTTTTTGTACAAAATCAGAAACAAAAATTACATTTGGGGTATATTATTATTTTTTAAATTCATTTAGTTCTTGTGTTTGTGGCTTCATTGGTCATTGTGTGTATCCTTTGAAAGAAGACAAAAAAGCAAGAATGGAATTCATTTCGTTGCCACATTTACAGGGAATAGTAGTGGAAAGGACTACTACACTGCAAATTGGTACAATTTCAGAGTTATATTAAGTTCAGCAAAATAAAGAGGAATTAGTGCAAATTAAATTAAGATATGTGTTCTTTTTGAAAGATAAATTAAGTATAGAATTTGATGTAAGAAATTCAGATGTACCGATATCAAACATAGATCCTAGTTAGTATATGTAATTAGTAGGTTAGAAAATATTTAATTCTTTCGATAATATAAGATACTAACTAGCAACTAGACGCCAAATTGTAATTAAGATTCAACAAATATCTCCTCACTAATACAACCAATTAAAGATGCTTCAAAATTCCCCGTGAACATAACTCAGTTTGCAGAGACATGCATTGTTATATGCAGGGGTCGGAGTTGGAACCCCTGACACCCCACTTATTCACCTTGAAAAAGGTGAATTCTATCCACTAGGCTACTTGAACTCCCCTGCATTGCTTAAAATTTAACGAAAATACCTATCAAAAGCTAAAATCTGATAGGCTTTTAAGCATGAAAAATGTTTATCAAAGGCTACGTTCTCATAGACTGAACAATTTTGGATTATGTATAACGAGATCCAAGATACTTTGGAAAATTGCTTTTTTCCATTTTGTTTTTAATTTCTCATTTCCACTCCAAACTTTTTAAACTAACCCTAACGTGAGTTAACTTATGCTCGGTACGTACCCAAGATGACTTACCTGACGTTGAAAATTAATGTGAGTTAACTCTCGTTGCGATCCATTCCTGTTTTTAGGCCAACACCAGCAACTATACACTTCAAACACACACTTATTTCCCTGTTCACATCCAAAACACCCAAAAGTGCAAATTTTTGGTAAAAATGCTTGAGCTCAAATCATTGAAAAACATCAAGAAGCAAGTTTCTACGCTCATCAAACGTCAAAAATCAAGTAATGTGTCGTCTAACCTATTTACATTTTGCTGGTTTTTTTGATATGTTCGTCATTCTTGAGCCTTAGACGTACTGTGAGTTATAACTCACACTGAGTTGCCAACGTGAGTTAACTTGCATGGGGGTCACTGTTTGAATTTTGGCGTTAGTTTTGTTTTTTTTTTTTTTCCTTAGGCTTGTTACATAAGTTATTTATAATTTTCTTTCTTTGTTACTTTTTATTCGATGGATATAGTGATGGTTGAAAATGTGGTGGATGATGGTGTTGAGTCGAAACTGGCCATTATTGAAGCTTCATTGATGTCAAACCTATCATTGAAGCTTAAGTTGATGTCAAGCCTTCCATTGAAGCTTTTGTTGAAGCGAAACATATCGGTGTTTCCAAACTTTGTGATAATGAAGTAAACACCGCCTCATTTTTTCCACAAGTGATTGATGGCAAGAGCGAGATGATTTGATTGGTTAGGTTCGTCGACAAACACCAAGAGCGGGATTTACTATATCTATAGGTAAATCCATTATAAAAAATCCAATGTTGACGTTGCAATGTGAAAGAAATGGTGTATACAAACTACCAAAGATGAAGAAAAAATTGAAGCTTGAAGGCACTTACTTAAGGAAATGTGATTGTTCATTTAAGATGCGTGGTTACTTTGATAAGAAGACAAATGAATGTTGGTTGGCCATTCTTAATGAAGTTCACAACCATGATTTGTAGCCAAGGTTAGACAGTCACCTTGCGGGTACACTAAGAGAGGAGGACGAGAAAAGAGTTGTTAACATGACAAAGAGCTTGATGTTGCCTAGGAATATTCTCACGTATTTGAAGGAAAACACAAAGAAAGTGTGACGAATATAAAACAAGTGTACAATGCACGTGCTAGATGGAGAAAGTCTATAAGAGATGACAAGACGAATATGCAATATTTGGTTACGGAGTTGGAGAAGCATAAATATGTATATTTTGCAAGAACGAATTGTGAGAAAACCACTATTGAAGACATATTTTTCGCTCATCCAGAGTCTATTAATTTGCTAAACACTTTTTCGACCATTTTGGTCATGTACTCCACCTATAAAATCAATATGTACCTCTACCATTATTGGAGATTACTGGTGTTACCTCTACCAACATGACATATTCTGTTGTTTTAGCCTTTCTTGCCTCTGAGAAAGAAGGTAACTTTACTTAGGTTCTGGTGATGTTGGTTGGTCGTTTGTCCTCAAAACTCAGTATGTCTAAGGTGGTGGTCACTGATAGGGACAATGCTCAGATGAATGTTGTTATCAAAGTTCTCCCTGAAACTGCCAATTTACTTTATTATTTTCATATTGGGAAGAATTTAAGGGATAAATGAATCACAGACTGCAGAGTCATATCGAAGTCGAAGGATGTAAAAGTTGATGAGAAAGAAGTGAAGGAAGTGAAAGAGGTGAAGGCATGTGATGTAGTTAACAACATCATGAGAGCTTGGGATGATGTGGAGCAAAGAAAAGGGTGAGGTCTACACCAAAAGAATCGATTCTTTCTTGTATTAGTTTCAGAGTTATACACTTTATATGTCTTTGAGCGTTCAGAGTATCCTAAAAAGATGACCTTCTGAGCTTTGAAATCAAATTTCTTTAGATAGACTTTATTGTCTAGAATGTAACATGTACATCCAAACTTCTGAAAGTAAGATATGTTTGGTCTTCTTCCTTTGAAGAGCTCATATGATGTCTTGTTTAGTATATGTCTGATGTAGATTCTATTTTGAACATAACATGCAGTGTTTACAACTTCTGTCCAAAAGTATTTAGCCATATAAGTTTCATGAATCATGGTTCTAACCATTTCTTGTAAAGATCTATTCTTTCTCTCTACAACCCATTTTATTGTGGAGTTCTAGGATAAGAGAATTTACGGAGAATTCCATGTTTTTCACAAAATTTTCAAATGACTCGTTTTCAAATTATCCTCCACGATCACTTCTAACTTTCTGAATTTTTAATTCCTTTTCATTTTGTACTTGAGTGCAAAAATATACTAAACACATCATATGCCTCATCTTTAGTTCTATGAAACTTGACTCAAGTCCAACTGCTATAATCATCAACTATGATTAATCCATATTTCTTCCCATTGATAAATGCAGTGTTAACTTGTCCAAACAAGTCAGTGTGAAGAAGTTCAAGAGGTTTGGAGGTAGATCGAATGTTATTTAATTTAAAAGATTTCTTGGAAATCTTCCTCTTTTGGCATGTTGCACAGAGAGCATCTGAGTGATATTTCAAGTCTGGAAGACCTTTGACAGATTTTTACTTGCAAAGTTTAGAGATTAATCTTCAATTAGCATGTCATAGACGTCTATGCCAAAGCCATTTTTCATCACTCATTAATAGAAGACAAACTATATTCTGATCAGTCAATTCAGAGAAATTAATTTTATAAACATTGTCTTTCCTCTTTCTAGTGAACACAATAGATTTGTCAGAGTCACTGATTAATGTACAGTAGTTCTTATTAAACATCACTTTATAACCACTATCACAAAATTGATTTATGTTAAGTAGGTTATGTTTCAGTTCATCAACTAACCGGACATTATTGATAGAGATAAGAATTATTACCAATAGCCATGTAACAATAATCTTGCCTTTATGATTTCCTCCAAATCCCACAGTTCCCACCTCTTTTAGTGTTAGAGTTTTTAACATATTTTTTTCTCATATCATGTGTCGTGAGCAGGCATTTAGGTACCATGACTGGGGCTTTGATTCTCCCATAAAGCATATCTGCAACATAGAAAATTTTAGACTTTAGTACCCATATAAAACGTAGCCATTTGTTTTGTTAAAAAAAAAAAACTTGATTATTTTAGTGACAATTTTCATCAATAAAAATAATTTTATTCTCTCCTTTGTTAATTTTAAAAAATTAAATTTCAAATTTTGTTTCTTCACCTAATAATTTTGTAATTTATTACCTACCTTCCCAATATTTTCTCTCTCCTCTCAATAATTTAACTATCTATTTTTTCATTGATAATTATTTCTTTTTTGTTTTCTTTATTTTTATTATTAAATTTTACAAGATATAAAATTTAATAGCTTTTTATGTGAAGTTTCTTAATTCAATAAAATTACTATTGCTCTACATTCCCCCTTTTCCTTCTCTTTTTCTATAGTTTAGAGATTTATTACTTATATATATCGAATATTCTCTCATATCATATTGTTCTCTACAATTTTCAAAATTTAAACTCAAAACCTTAAACAATTTTTATCAAGTTGCCTTCAAAAAAAAACTTTTAAAATCAAAACCTTTCGTAGAAGACAATTACTTGTTTTTGACATTTATATTATAAAACTAATCTTATTTTAATCTTGAGTTTTAAATAATCAAGTTTAATATAACTCAATAAATTTTAGATTTAGGTACAGTTTTGGTCCTTCTATTTATACTCACTCTCAAAACTGGTCATCTCATTTTATAATCACCCAGTTTAATCCCTCCTTCGGACTTTTAAACTTAAAAATGATGTTATATCATATTTTAATTGAAGATTTTATGGAATTTTGAGATAGTTTCATATGTATCAATAATTCTTCGTCATTATATCATATGACAACTAAAAAAAATTACATCGTCGATTTTAACTCCAAATAGAGGGACCAATTTTGTGAATAAGTTGTAATTAGAGGATGAAAACTATAATTAAGCATAAATTTTAACTAATACCCGTATCAAACACTAAAATTGAAATGACTTATGTCAAACACATGCAACTTGCTAGTAATAAGTAAATTAGATTACCTAGTAGGACAGACAAACACGTCCTAATTTACCGAGTTCAGGTATGCTCCATCTATGTAATGCTTCATTCAGTCCATTTAGGTTTTAGATGGAAGACATGTGGCAAAATTAAATTTAAAGGTTGAGATTTATTTAATTAAAAATAAGAACAAGTATTTTATTTAATAAAAAAATAGTTTCTTCATCTCCTTCTCATGCTCGCTTCTTCTCCCCACAACCCCACTCTTCTCTCCCTTCTCCTCACCTACAACCTCCACCCCACCACCGCCGTTTCCCCTTTCTCCCTCATCGCCCTCTTCCTTCCATCATCGGCTCGTCGCTGCCATTATAAACTGATCCATCGAAATCTATAAAATCAAAGAACAACTAAACACAAATCAAAATTTGATTAGATCTCACAAATGATAGAAAATAGTCTGTAGTAGTCATGTTTTGAAACGATGAATTTCACAAAGATGAAATGGAATAATATTCAACACTAATTACAAAAATTGATGTGTGAATGACGAACTATACAAGTTGGTCCATGTTTTAAAATGATTAATTGAGCGTGATTAAAAGTGGAGGCGATGAGCGGTTGTGCGTGGTGGTTTACGGTGATGAAAGGAGATGGGAGAGAAAAATACGTAATACGAGACGACAATGTTTTGTTTACCGTGATTAGCTGAGGACAGTGGCTTTGTTTTTTATTTCTATTAAATAAATCTCAACCCTTAAATTTAATTTTGCCACATGTACTACATTCAAGATCTTAAATGGATTAAAGGGAGCATACATGAACTCTAATTTACCACCGAATAGATGTTGATGGCCCATCATTCTAATAATTAAGTCAAATTGTCATTATACGACACACACATATATATAATCTTGAAAAATGCTAACAAGACACATTCTAACACACACTTTTTAACACACTCTCTTTGATTGGTTAAAGCTCACATGGGACCCACCAAATTCATATGGGACCTACATGATTTGGTGGGACCCATGTGAGTTTTAACCAATCAAAGAGAGTGTGTTGGAGAGTGTGTGTTAGAATGAGTGTTGCTAGCATTCCTCTATAATCTTATTTGTTCTTCTTATATTTATCATATCTATTGATCACTCTATATAGTTTTTTTAATACAACACACAGTAAAATTATACCTTTTAATTATTTTAATATTTGTCAACAAAAAAAAAATTAATATTGTTTTTTCATTTTTCGTTGCAAAAGATTCATTTATAATTAAAATTCTCTAAAAATATATTTTCAACATAAGCAAATTTCATATATATAATACTAATTACTAAATAAAAATAATTATTTTAGTACCCCTAATAAATAATATCATGGACCGTCGTCTCTCCCGCTCGCCCTGCCACATATAATTGCTAATATGTTACTAGTTATCATGTCTCATGATCACTATATAAAGTTGATAATACGTTACTAAGTATTTCGGTGTAACTTTCTTAAAACAAAAAAAAAAGTATTTCGGTGCAACTTGTCATCGGTCAAAACACTCTTATTCTATCCCTAAATTAAATTTAAAATTGTTCTCTTTCTTTCTTCTCGATAATTTTCTTTCATTCTATTGTATTTTAATTTCTTTCTCGTTTTTTCTGTCTCTCTCAATAATTTAACCAATATATTTCTTCACTTACTAAATATTTTCTAATATTTTGTTTCAAAAAAAAAAAATTCTAATATTTGATTGTTCTTTTTTTTTTGGTAGAGAATATTTTATTGTTTTATCTATTCTTTTTTTTTTAAGAACAAAATAAAATTTATTAAAATCACAATGAGTCTTGACCAGCACCAGGAGTGCTAGGCTGAGAGTCGTAAAGTAGCAACATACAAAGGATAGATAAGGAGCACTCAATTGTAAGCCCATAAACTGCATCAAAATCAACAAAAGGAAACACAAAATACAAAGCTAACACCAAAATCAAAGACAACCCTCCGCGCAACAACATAACAAAAAGTTGTGCCAAATCCCTCAAACATCATCACAAGCTGCCACAAAATCCGAATCTAGATTACCCACGACTACCCCATCCATAACACCACGCAAAAACCACACCTGCACAAACCTCAACCATCACGCAAGATAGCTATCTCCATCACACCACGCAAACACTAATAACCTCGCTAACCCTCTTGCTGGCCACCACCCACCCACCCATTTTGCCATTGTTTAAACATCAATGCAAGACAGCTCTGTCTCCCTACTGCATCACCACCACCACCACGCACCACAAAACCACCACCACACACCCGGATCCACCACCACAAAACCCGAAACCTGTTTCTTCTCATCACCGATCCACCAAAACAGCATCACAACCTCCACTATCACAACATCCCCACCATCACCTCCTCCCACCGCCATAACAACACCACCATCACCTCCTTCCACCGCCTAACCCGTGACCTACATCACCACCATCGCCGTCTCACCACCATCGCCGTCTCACCACCAAACCCAAGGCCTACAACACCACCATCACCTCCTCCACACTAATCTTTATCAGATCGAACGAACCCTGAACGAAAACCGCAGACAAACAGAGAACAACTAAGATGGGATGAGGAACCACCACTGCCATAGAACTAAAACCAGATTTGACCAAGCTTTGGACACCACCAAATTTAGAATAAAAAAAACGAACAGAAACACAGAGAAAAAAAATCATCCCAAGAGAACAGAAAGATGGTGGTGCGGAGGACCGGCGCCGTTCGTCGCACCACTGATACCAGCATCTACATGGCTGGATATGAGATTTGGAAAAAGGGAGGTGTTGACGGCGGAAGGGGTTTTATCTATTCTTTATTATTAAAATTTACAACAGTCGAAAATATTACTAAAATTTACAATATTTAAAATTTTAGTACTTTTTATGTCAATCATAATTTTTTAAAATTATAGTTTCCTGCAAATATTTTTTTCTGTCTCGTTTTTTCTATCAAGTATTGCCTTATATTATTCTCTACAGCTTTTCAAATTCAAACTCAAATTCAAAAACAACTTTAATGTAAAAAGGGTGGCGAAGAGTAATCTAAAAAATTAGATTAACTAATTTAACAAATGAATCTCAATTTACAGCTCAATAGGTGTTGATGACCCATTATTCTCATAAGCCATCAATTTGTTACTATAAAATATCTAGTTAAGCTCTTTTGTTCTTCTTATATTTATACTATCCCACGATCACTACGTACAGTTACTGATATAAAACTTGATATATTTGTGTCACTTGTCATCAATCAAAAGACTTTCAGTTTAGCAAAAGAACAAAAATTCACTACAACAAAGACAATATTATCGTCTTCTACATTCATGACAAGTGTTTTTTTCCTCCAATTTATTTCTTAAAAGAGATAATTACCACATTAACTTCTTTTAGATTTTTACTGCATGTCTTTTTTATGTCAAAAAAACTTTTACACATTTTTTTTCATTCTAAAGAGTGATCTGTTTTAATTTAGGTAAAATTAAACAATTTTTCTCTTAACTTAATTTTAACTAACACTTTCGTCCTTTATCTTTTTTATGTTCTAATTTAGTCCTTTATGTTATAAAATATCAACAAAGTTATCCTTTTTTACCAAAAAAATCATCAAAACTCATCAAACTCATAAATAAACCCAAATCTTCATCATACAAATCAAGAAACTAATATTTCATTGAAAAAATCTCATTAAAAATGAAAAGATATTGTCATTTTAAAACATAAAAGACTAAATCGGAAAAAAAATAAAGGACGAAAGTGTTACTAAAAATAATATTATAGGACGAATTGTGTAATTTTACGTTTGATTTATCAACTTCTTCTTCTTTTATATTACTTCATTGTTTTCACCTTACATTTTAGAAACGTGTCATAAAAGAGTGTGTTGAAACGTATATTTAATACATAACACATTTTTTGTCACTAATCAATTAATTTATTTTTTATATATATTTTAAACAAAAATTAGAATAATTATAATTTATTGTCAAAATCATACACATCACAAATGTATGTCACTAAATAGTTATTAAAAATTAACGTTTTTCAATATCTTCAACATAAAAATAGAACAGTTATAATACATTAATTAATATTGTTTACCTCATTATTTTCACGTTGTTTTTTGAAAATCTCTTACTTGTAAATGTTAACCGTCTCATTATACTTAACCTAATTTTAACCTAATTTTTTCCTCCACCCTTTTGCATTTACTTAACCTAATTTTTCCCTCCATCCTTTTACATTTAATGTTTATCTAAAGAAAAATAAAATTATATTCCTAATTATGTTATTTTTTTTAAAAGGAATAACTGTTAACCCGTCTCGTTATACTTAACTTAATCTCTTACTTATAAATGTTAACCCGTCTCGCTATCTCTTACTTATAAATGTTAACCCGTCTCGCTATACTTAACCTAATTTTTATGAAATACTATATGACAATCATAACATTCATCTAAACTATTTTGTTACTTATTACCTTCGATATGACATGTGCGTTAGCACGGGTCGATGGTCTAGTTTATCACTAAAAATAATGGTGGGGCGTACAATTTATAAGGGACAAATGTTTATCAATTACTTAAGTTTACTTTTTTATATCTTTTTTTTAAGGATACTTTTTTATATCTTATAAATAAAAATGAGAATAATTAAAATTTACTATAAAAATCACACACGGCACAAATATATGTCATTAAATAAGTACTTATAATAATTTTCTTTTAGTATATATTTGACATAAAAAGAGAACAACTATAATACACTAGTTATAATTTTTGCACACTTCATTGTTTTAATGTTTTTTCTCTATGACTCACTAAATAATGTACTTGGAACATATCATTCAGATACGAGACTATTGTTTGTCTCTAATAAATTAATTAAATTGACTCTTTTTTTTTATATATATACCAAATAATAAGGAAAATAATTATATATGTTTCTGACTGGCTCAAGGCCCAACCTGACTAAGCTCATGTCCGACCAGAGTCGACGAAGCAGGTGATACCATACAATAGACACACTCAAAAACTCAATGGATCACAGTACGGGCCGTGAGTTCCTCACCTACCAGTCTTAGAGTTATGCTACGGACCACCCCGGTTACTCACGTATTTACCTTCAGGCATAACTAGTAGGTGAATGGTTGACATCCAAGCCCTACTTCTCCACTATATATATATACTCCGGCTTAGCCATGGGTCATTTATGACACTCTTTATCCATACTATAGCCGTACTCTTTCTTGAACCCCTTACAGACTTAGGCGTCAGAACACATGCAGGTACACAACCCCCCTTTGATTGGGTTACGACCCACGGCGGACGATGCAATAGAGCAAGGCTTACGACAAACATAACAAAGATCAATCCCCTAACAAAACGGATCTCATACAACCAACCATCTTCTTAGGTCCAATCGGATCAGTGTCGACTGTACTTGGGAGGACACTCCTTAACTGAAATAATCTTTTCAACTGAAAATATGGTGAATACCAGATCTGCCCACCGCAACACCAGTGGAATCACATGAGCCGTCATTCCTCCTCCTCTGTCCCAAACCCTTGTACAAAGCCATCTACTTCTCTAAGTTTTGTGGGGCCTTTTCTCTTTAGGACGGAGGTATGAAGCTATATCTCGTATGATGGTCCAATGTTTATAATAAACTAGTGAGAAATCACGTGTATATTCCAAGTTTAACAAATTCATTTTTTTTCCTTTCCTAATATCTTAATAATGTATCATTATTATTATTATTATTATTCCTCAAAAAAAAAATTATTATTATTATTATTATTATTATTATTATTATTATTATTATTATTATTATTATTATTATTATTATTATTATTTTGGAGGTAGTAATGTATTATTTATCTTCCTAATTTTTTCTCTCTCCTCTAAATAATTTAACCATCTTATTTTTATATTACTAAATATTTTATTATATTTTATAGTTTTCTCTATTCATTATTATTCAAATCTACAATATATAAAATTTAAGTTCTTTTATTTCAAGTGTTGTAATTCTATAAAATAATTTTTTTCTCTACATGCCCCTTTTTCTTTCAATAATTTAGAATTTACTAGTTGTTATTTTTTTATATCAAATATGTCTTATACTAGTTTAACTAGCTTCCATGACAAAGACATAAACTATTTTGAAATATTGTCAAAAGTTTCTCAATTAAACTCATGTTTCCATGTTTTTTTCACATGATAAGGAACTTAATTGAAAAACTTTTGACAAAGACAGAGATTATTTTGAAATATTAATAGAGTCAGAGATTAATTTGAGAATCACTGACAAAAACATAGACCAATTTGATGGTTTACTCAAACTATTTTATGCAATTGTTCAAACTGAAGCTCAAACTCATAAACCAATTTGAGGTAAGTTTAGTTATTTAAAATCACAACTTTTCGTAGAGACAATTACCTCTTTTTGATACTTATTATATATGTGAAACAAATCTTATTTTAACTAATACATGTAACAAACACTAAAATAGAAGTGACACAAGCACCTTGCTAGTAATATTAAACACAACCGAATTTATGTCTCAATAGGTGTTCATGTCCCATTATTATCACAATGAGTCAAATTTTTACTAAACATTATATTATTATCTAACAAGGCTCTTTTATTCGTATATTTATCTTGCCCCATGATCACTATAAATAATGTTGATTGAATTCAGATTTTACTACAACTAAACTCTAACTAAATCAACGATGAAAACTAAACCTTTAATCTTCGTGTTCTTCCTTTGCTCATTAATTATCATCTCTGTCATGGCAATCGATTCATCGAAAGGTGCGAGTGAATGTGTGTCTATCAATATATATTTGTTTCCGCAATTGCTTTACTCTTTTATTATATTTAATAAATGTGTTTGTTTGATTTGTAGTTGGTGAAACTGAAAACTCCAAAAGCAAAATTGGGGTAGAAAGAGTTGAAGGTAGACATAGTGGAGACCATGAAGGAGGAAATGTTGATGGATGGTTGGGAACTATCGCAAATTGGATAGAAGATGGATTTTTAGGAGGAGGAAAACATAGAGAAGCTAGAAGAAATAGAAGAGGGGGGAATAGAGGCAATTGGGGAGGAGGAAATGAATATAGTTCGGTAAGAGGAGGATATGAAGGACGTGGAGGAGAGGAAGGAGGTTGGGAAGGAGGAGTACACGAAGAAGGTTTAGAAAGAGGAGAAAATGAAAAACCTGGTTGGGCGTGAGGAGAAAGAAAAAGCAAAATAAATGGTGGGCTTGTGGAGCATCCATGAAAACCAAACAAATGTGTGTATTTTATTGCATGAAGTATGAATAAGAAGAGAATTGCTCTTCTCTCTTTTGTTTTTTCTCATTTCCGTGTCCACGTGAGTTAACTCACGTTGAAAATATCTGAACGTAAGTTAACTCATGTTCAACATTTTTAGGGGAACAAACAATTCTAAATGAGAGAAGAGTAATTCTCGTATAAGAAAAGCATGCACTTTTATCTTATTTCATGTCCCGTCTTTAATAGGATCACTATTTTCCACTTAAATTAAATTGTCTTTCATTAAAATCCTTAGATTGTACCACCTATATTATCATGTTCAAATAGATAAGATGTACCACCCTTTCATGTCATGTTGTTTTGTTCAACGAGCTATTTTCATTTCAATAATTAGTTTTAACATGTTATATGACTCAGTATTGATTAAACTACTAGGACAATAAATATGTTCATGCATTTTTTTAATGGAAAATAAAGAAATATTGAAAAACATAGTACAATGGATACTATAACCCATTATAAAATAATTAAGAACCAAAAGAAATAAGCCAAAAATATTGATAAAAAACACTTGAAAACAAAATGTTATGAATACAACAAAATAAGTGGAAGAATGTAACACCCGTAATTTAGATATGACTAAATTTAGGGCTTTGTGTTTTATCTTGATGTTGTTGGAATTTCAAGATTTGTTTCTATTGATTTTGAGAAAAACGAGCTAGATATGTACCTGATGTTTAAATTTTCAACGGACCAAGAGCACCACGAAAATTTAAAGCGGAGTTTTATACATTGTTATAATGGGAAGATGATCTCATTACATTTCTCCAAATGTTGGAAATGGGATTTTTGTCTAAAAGTTATTTTAATTTCAAAATCATTGTTGTGAATGGGAGAGTTGTTGAGCAAGTTAACTATGTGACGTCTAGAATTGACTCATATCTGCTATGTTGTTCTACTATGTATGATTAAGTATGGTTTTAAGAATGTTTGCTAAGCATGAAAATATAAATGAATATATTTATGTAACTTGCGTTATGTAAAATGTCATGATTCTGTGTTTTCTTAATCTTGTCCATTTTTTGTGATTTTGAGATTCTGGTAGAATTAAATATGAATTCGCCTGCAAATGAAATATTATTGGACCTTGAAAGTCATTAATATTCATTTAGGAAATTTATTTGTCGTTCAGAGGTTTTTTGGAAATTTAGTGGTATTACAGCTGCTAGTTGAGTAAATTTTCGAAAAGAAAATATTAGAGAGTGAATAGTAATTTTTTAGTAATGAGACAATTCTAAGATGTTTGAGACCGGGACAAGTTTATCAGAATTAGAATATAACTTTTTCAACTACGCATGCATTAAAACAATCGGTCCAGTTTATTTCCAAAAACCAAAACATTATATATATATATATATACACACCACTTTTTCTCATAAATCAAAAACACTTATTTCTCCTCACTTCTCTCTCATTTCCACAACAACACATTCCCCCACCGTTTCGGGGTCGTAACTTCTTTGTTCCTTGTACGAATCGCACAAAAGAGAAATCAAAATGAAGCCCTCGGCGATTCCTACCTTCCTTCGTGTGATTCATTGCTATTTGATGTGGTATTCCTCCCCTTTTTCTCCCTTTAAAGTGTGGGTTTGAGTGATTTGTGTGTAGTGGGTGTCGAGTTTTGATTTTCTTGACTTGTGGTATGTATTAATGTTGTTGGGTAAGTCTGTATGAGTAAAAATCTGCAAAAAAATATTTAGGATCCGACTATTTTAAAATTTTAGAATTTTAAGAAAAGTGTTGAAATATGAATTTTATTTAATATCTATGTTTTAGACGAGTAAATGAGTTGATTCAACCGATTGGTTTTCGAAAAATAATGTTGGGTTAAAACAGTTTGGCTTTGAGGGGTATTTTCATCATTTTTGGAATGTTGAACTGTGAAAACAAATTGACCAATAAATTCGCCGCGTCGAGACGTTTGAAATGAACCTATGGTTTGCAACTTTCCGACAAAAAATGAATTTTTGAAATAAAGGATGTTTGAGGTAGCGCATGAAGTGACTGCTGACACTATCAACATTAAAATTTAAATATGACTGACATGCTATGTTGTGAAAGTATTTTGTCTGTGAGTTTGTGTTCAGTTGACTGGGTCAGAGACTCTGATATTCAATGTAAACACAAAGGAGACTCTGTTAAAATTCTTTAGAATCATTTTCTTAGTTTTTGTGTGGTTTTGAAAAGATGTTTCAAAACGGAAAATATTTTGAAGTTTCATCTAGACATGATAAATATTTTGTCAATTGTTTTGATCTCTATAAGATATCTTGAGAGACTTAAAGTATTTGAGAAAATATTCCCTTGCCTGATTTTAAGGAAAATTGATATATTATTCAGTGTCATTGAAATATTTGAAAAAAGTGTAGCTCATTTTTGTAGGGAAAAATCATTGTAAACAGGACCAAATAGAGAAACAATAGAGGGTAGAGAGCGTGAGACATCATTTGAGGGCTATGAAGCTTAGATAATAGCTTGTTGATGCATCTACAACATCTATCAACTCTCTTTTGTTATTTATACATTATATGGGTAACTAAACTTTCTTTTGTGTTATGAATGGATGTAAATAGTAAGGAATATATGTAGTACTCTTAATCTGGCTGGTTGGATATGATTTATGCATTCAATATAATCTTTAGTTTAAATATGTTCTTAATGTTTTTCCAATGATGTAGTGTTTTGTAATTGATTTTTTTTTTTACCTTAGATGTGTAACACCCCAAATTTTCCATAATATATTTTCTATATATCTAAATATATGTTCATGGTATAAATCTCTATTTATTATTTTAAGTGATTTTATTTGTACATGTATGTTGCTTATTATTGTGACATTGTGTAAAATCCTGGTGTGGTTATTGATGAGTTTTCTTCATGCATCATATCATTATTAAGATTCTGGTGATGATTGGTGATGTGTATTGCTTAGCAACATAACTCTGGCATACAATTTTGGTGAGTAGAGACCAGTACCGGCATGCATATAGGTGATAGGAAGGTTGCATATTTGCTTATAAATGATGATGTTTGAACATGGTGCATGTTGTAAAAGATGTGTAATTATTGATCTTTAAATTAGTGAGTGTTGTGAATGGTGTTGACCTCATGAGATTATTGTCTTGAATGTCATTTTTGACTTTTTTTACCACGGTTTGAATTGTGACTATTCCTATTATGAGTGTGTTTTTTATGGGTACTATATTTTTGACCGTCTTGATGGTTATTGGTGACTATCTGTGTTGTGACTATTTTGGAATTGAATAGTAACATTGTGTTTGTAAAAATTTTGGTTCTGTAATGATTTTTTTTTTTACTAATGTGGATCGAGTTGATATAGTATATTCTTCAAGGTTTTGAATATTATGTTTGTGATATAATATGGTTTTGATTTAATTGCTTACGTGTTTTTCTCATTTATTTTATATTATTACATGTTCTCGAAACTCACCTCTTCGTTGTTTGTGTTTGCGGGCTTGGCTCTGTGATTGCGAAACCGTAGTTCTATAGGTTATGAGTCTTGGAGTCAATTACATGTCTTCCATCAAGACTTGTCTTATTTCATCTATTAATTTGGGGAAAAGCCCCGCTCTGATAGTGACACTGGGAAAGGGATATGCTTACTTGTTTAGTTTCGTACCAGACAACCATTTACTATGATGTAAAAGAAAGTATTTTCAAAACAAAGGATTTGATGTTAATATCATTGCAGTTTTCAAGGGAATGAAATGTGAAGTATGATTGCTAAAAGTCAATGTGGTATCCTCAATCTTGTAGAAGAATTTTTATATTGATAGAAAGGTTTTTATTTGACATTCTCCGCTGCGAATTAAACTTTATTTTTGAATAAATAATAATTAGTATTATTTTTGGGATTTAGGGTGTCATAAGAAGGTCTTACTATCTAATTGACATGGTTAAAATGATGTATATGTTCTATGACGTTAAAGATAACGAGTATGTTTACATTCATGTATAACTATTCTTGTGTATGCCATTTAAAAAACTTGTTAGTTTTCCACCGACGGATCAGAACTCAGTTTGTTCAATCGATCTCGCATTGTTAACTAGAGATGGAGATGTATGCTGAGGGATAAGTGAAGTTATATCTGAGGCATAAAAACTATACGATTGATTAAGAGAAAACATACAAGCAATAGTTATATGAAATTCATCAACAAAACACTTTTACGAAACTTTGTTTGGAAATTTTGTCAATATGAGTAAAAATCGAACTAAATGTGGTCTCTATGATTCGATAATTTTTTTATATATAAAACTGGTAAAATGCTTACTTATGTATGAGGATCCAAAGATTCCTCTTTATCAAGTAGCCTTTGTAACCTAATGGTAAAAAGTTCAAATCCCCTTGAAGATGGGTTTTAAATGACTAATAGTGTCACATTAATTAATAAAAAAATTCTCACTCCCAATTTTTTAAATAAATATTTTTTTCTTGAATTTTATTATCAACGATTAGATTTTTTTATTTTATCCTTGAAACCAAAAATATAATCAAATCATCTATTCATCAACGTTGATGTTAGGAGCAATTACAGCGTTGAAGAGATGACGCGCATTGTTGGGAGCAATTGAAGGACTCACTAAGTCTGTTGCTGCTGAAGAGTTGCCTAAAGGAATGGTCGTGGTAATTGCACTCAATCCAGGAGTCATCAACACTGACATGCTTGCTTCTTGCTATGGTGTTTCCTCATCTCTTTATCAATCCCCAAAATCATGGGTTCGGAGGCAGCCACCAAGATACTCAATCTTACACTTGCAGACAATGGTGCTTCTCTCTCTATTTGAAGTCTCCAAGCTAGATATCTAGCTACATGATTGATTATCAACTTTATTTGTATTTGTATTTTGTTCCAAACTAATTATCAAATCTTTTTTTTTTTGTGGTGTATCCCCAGACCATGCATATATTATGCATTGTTCTTACTAACTGAGCTAAGCTCACAGGGACGCTAATTATCAAATCTGAAATAAATAAAAAATGTTCTTGTGAAATTTTTCATTAATGATTAGGGTTTTTATTTATCCTCTAAACTAAGAATACAATGAGGTCCTATATATTTTTATATAATATCGTTAATAAGGACAATGCATAATATATGCAAGGTTCGAGGTTCAAACCTCAACTACCACCAAAAAAAGTATTATGATTTGCCTTTAGATAAAATTTGTTTATTTCATCGTCTAAACAAAAAATGTGATCAAGTACTTGAAATGTTTGCTAATAGCAAGAGCTTGACCATGAATTCAAATTGATTATAAGATGAGCCTAACCAATTTGATCCAAGTTAATTAGAATAAGATAAGCCTACCAATTTAATTTAAGTTAGTTAGAAGTGAGAGAAATGTTATGAGTCATGTATAAAGTTATTCAATGGTACTTAATTCATGGTTTCTTCCACCTAATGGACTGGGTTGCGGTCTGCTCATGTGAGAAACCTCACTGGTAAATAAAGTTATGTAGGCTTAGTATGTTTAAGGATATGATCATGCTCATATGTTGTTTGTTATGCTACTTCGAGAGAGTTGTGCTCCTTCGAAATAAATGAACTATATTTTTATTTTTTTGAAACAGCTCATTTATTGATCAATAACCATCATTACAAGAAGTAACAAGTGGCAAATACATTACTGAAATAAATAGGACGACAAACAACAACCAAAAAACTATCGCCGTCAAAAAACCATTGAATCCCTGAAAAAGCCAACCAAATTCATCTCAATAGACAAGACAATCTTTTGATTCCAACGCCACTTATAAAACAAACAATTTGAAACCTTTAATCTCGCCAAAGTTCATTGCCATGACAACATCTTTATTTCATCGACCAATTCTTGTACCACCTTGACCATATAACATATTGTTGAAAATTCTACTATTACTTGCATTCCAAATCACCCCAAATCGTTGCCTGCCAAATTAACCAATATCCTTGCCGAATCTTTTCATTAACCGCTTCGCTACTCCAACATTCCAAATGGACAAACAAATTCGGATGCGTAATAAACATAAAGTCTAACCACCGCATCACCAACTTCCAAACCCTGCTCGTCACCTCACAAAACAAGAATAAGTGAGTAGCATTTTCCCCTCAAAGTTGCATAAAACATAGTTTCTGAAATCCTCTAAAGGTAGGATATTATGAATAATAAGATTAGATTTTGTCCGAATACAATCAAGTTATAGTTTCCAAGAAAAGGCAAGCACTCAGGAGGGAGCTTTAGTTTTCCAAAGATAACCTTTTTTTTTTTTGAAGAAGTCAAAATGAAATTTATTAAAATCACAATGAGTCATGACCAGCACAATGAGTGCTAGGTTAGGAATCGTAAAGTAGCAACATACAAAGGGTAAATGGGGAACACCAAATTGTAAACCCATGCACTCGTGCATCAAAGACAAAATGTAAAAAACTCACAGGAAACACCACCTAACAAAGGGCTATCTTTGAAATCAATACCAAAATCAAAGACAACCCTCCGCACAACAACATAAACAAAAGTTGAACCAATTCCCCCAAACCTCATCACAAGCTGCCACAAAATCCAAATCTAAATTATCCACGACTACCCAACCATACCACCACCCAAAAATCACACCTCCACAAACTCCCAACCATTACGCACAGCTATCTCCATCACACCACGCAAACACCAATAACCTCGCTAACCCTCCTGTTGGCCACCACCCACCCACCCATTTTGCCACCGTTTAAACTTCAACGAAAACAATAAGAGGAAACGATTCTGATGCTCTATCTCCCTACTGTATCATCACCACCACCACGCACCACAAAACCGCCACCACACTCGGATCCACCACCACACAACCTGAATCTCGTTTCTACTCACCATTGATCCACCAAAACAACATCACAACCTCCATTATCACAACATCACCACCATCACCTCCTCCCACCACCACAACAACACCACCATCACCTCCCACTAACTAACCTGTGACCTACATCACCACCAAACACATGGCCTACAACACCAACATCACCTCCTCCACGCTAATCTTTATCAGATCGGACGAACTCAGACCAAAAACTGCGGACAAACAGAGAACAACCAAGAGGGGATTCTAATTCAAAGATCACCCACCCTCCAACACCTAAACACAAAATCAACCCGAGCGCAACAAAACCACCAAGAGATCTAATGCTAGATCCGAAACCAAAATTCAACAACGACACCGTCCAACCCACACCACTGCGCCCACGAGAAACCCCCATGAAAACCACCGGTGAACCATCACTACAACCCGCCACAGCTACATAGGAAGCCTCACTAAAACTAATCAAACAACACACGTCCCCATCTCCTCGCTACCACAGAACCACCACCCCATCACCACCCAAACAACGAACATCACCACCACATGACCACCACATAACCACCCCAAAACACCACATGTTATCACCACCACCGAACCATCACTACCATATCTCGAGACCAAACATCAAAGACACGAGGAAACGAATCACAGGGATTTAACTCATAACACGCAAAATAACTTTCGGCACGGAGGAAAACATCTGAACCAGATCCACAAAAAAAGAAAAAAAAACCAGCATCAAAGAGACAACCACTAACCATAAACAACAAGACCACAACCAGTCTAAATCCGACAAGAAACAATGCCGGAGGAGGGAAAGGACAGGTCGTCGGAGGACAAAAGTGACGATATAGTGAGAACCAAGACTCAAAAACTAGCATCATCGCCAAAATGAATGACAGATCTACATAACCAAGTTGCAGCGACTATATGAGAAATACCAAAACTGTCGGCGCAACCACTGGACCGAAACAAGACACACCTTGAAACCTGGATTTCCAACGAACCACCGCCGCAGAGAACAGGTGCAAGAGGCGATGTGGATGGTTGTCGATTGACCCATCGTCGCACCACCACTAACCACCGTCTACATCTGAACAGCAAAGTTTTTGATTCAAAGGAACGGCGGCGCGATGAAACTTAGAGAGAAGTCAGAGAGCGGCGCAATTTTATTTTTCTCTTATTATATTTCTACAATTTGTATGATATTACTCACTATTTATGTTTTTTAATAGGATAACCAAAAATGTTATTCTCAATGTCGTTCCATCTATATTCCCAATTCGCAAACCTACAATTTTTCAAACAACATGTACATTGACGAAATCGAAAACAAACCATTCTCCTTCGGTTTCCATTTCCAATAATTTGTTCCTTTAGTACAAACAAAACCTTCCAACACCTCCAACAAATTCGATAGCAACCTTCCCTCCCACTCAAATAAGTTTCTCCTCCAAGATAAATTAAAATCTCCAAAACCATTCGTCAACTCCCACATTTCTCTTACGGATGAACTATATATTGACTCAGGTTTATGCTTAAACCTTAGTATAAATTAATATGGTTATGGTATGGAAATTTGGTATAAGATAATAATATAATAATGATGTTAGTGTGGAATTGTTGATAATAAGGTGATGCCATGCACCTTGTAGTTATATGTCTTTGGTATTGAGCAGGCCCGACTTTGGAGAGTGCAAGCAGCTCATCCAAGTCGAGCCTTTAAAAATTATGGTTTTGATATTAAAAAAAAAAATTAAGTCTAATATCTACCCTCCACTTAAATAAAATAAAAATATATGTTATTCTTTTTCTTTTTTTAGTACACGTTTGAGTTTTTTCTAGACTCTAGTTTCTCCTTTCTGGATAAATCTGATTCTATCAAACCATCATAAATTTGTATAATCACTTAATCAGCCAATTTAGAAAGCTATGTCATTAAAAGAATCACAACAATAATTTATTTTTCGCATAAACCATTCATTTTCCTCTTTCCCCCAATAGAGGAGTGACAAATCCAAACGACGTCGTGAGGTAAATTTAACCTCTCTTTCACTTAATTTTTTTTACTTCGTTTCATGTTTAGAAGTTCTTCTGATTCTGATTTTTTAATGAAGCTTAGCTAAACAAAAAAAATTTGTATTTTTATTTTACTGGGGACCTATTTTAAGAAGAGAACCGAGTCTCCTATTTCAAAGGAACAACACTGGTATTGAGCATGAATGAATTATATGTATGATTTGTGCATTATTATGTTATAATAATGAATCCCCGTGAGCTTAACTCAGTTGGTAGGGATATTGTATTTTATATGCAGTGGCCGGGGTTCGAACCTCAAACACTCCACTTCTCTACAATTAAATTGTGTGAGCTTTATCCACTAGACTACTTGAAGAAAAAAAATGATATCACGTGAGGGCTGACGCATACATGTACATACTTGCTAATTTTTGCTATATATCCATCTATCTATCTGTATATATATCATGCACGATTTCCTCAATGGAAAATCAAGCTACTTTAGATGCCCTTTGCCAATTAACTTAGCTAAATTGATGTTAAAATAGTTAGTTATATTTTTTGGTGGTGGCGTGTGAACCTTGCATAAAAATAGTTAGTTATATTTTTTGGTGGTGGTCTCCGAACCTTGTATATATTATACATTGTCTTTACCAACTGAGTTAAGCTTACGAGGATAAATATACTTTCTATCAATTAGGTCCTTCACAGTAAACATATACTCTCACTAAGGTATGTGATTAGTGGTTAGTTTAACAAGTAAACTTATATATAGCTCAAAAGATATTATACCATATGTAGCTCAAAAGATATTTTCATTGCTGAACACAGACATTTACAGTTATTATAAATTAACATTTTCATTTACAGTTATTATAAATTAAATGAACTGGACACAAACTTGATCTGTTAAGAGGAATTACAAGTAAACCTATATATATACTTCTTGTTCCTGCAACTAGGAGTTTATTTATCCATTTTATTATATGCAAGACAGCAAGAGAGTTTTCTGTTTTTTTTTTTTTTATGATATATAAAAGAGAATAAGTGGTAGTGTGCAAGTGATCGAAGTCTTAATACCAAAAGTCATCTACATTCTAGTTACTAAGGAGTCTTGTAGATTTTCTGAAATGCTATGAGGATTGAGGAACCATTAATAACATTTATAATTATAATGCTGAGAATAGAAATTGTCTCTTGCCTTCATGTGGTTGAAAGCGAAGAATACCTCTCTTTCCATCAATTATCATAGGTGGTGGCTTTGTCCGTTTACAATATTGGGGATAGGCTAAGTGTTTCTTCTCTGTTTCTTTTTGTTTCGCTGTGTACAGGCAACCTTGTAAATTGGCTTTAACTCTGTTATCCTCTCTTTAGTACGTCTTGTGTTAGGGGGGACTCTTTTGTGGAGGTAATATAATTCATTTTAGCTTCTTCAAAAAAAAAAGAAATTGTCTCTTAATTTACAAACAGGCAAGACATATATAAAGACGATTTTGTTAAATTAACAATTAGCTAGGGACTTTAGTGAGAGTACATGTTTATTATCTGGGACCTAACTGATAGTAAGTATGCACAATCATGTACCTAATAATAAGTTGGTGTTTAATGGAAGATTGATATTGAGCAAACGAGAGAATTAAATTACATTTAATGATTTGAGATTTAGGGATTTGAAATTCAATTTGGGGATATTAATTTTTGGTTCAAGGATCAAATTGACCATTTTCTACTTTCACGTTGGTCCCTATGACACATCATATGTCATGTCATCGTATGTAACACATCATCACTTAACATAATTATTTAACATTAAGGACTAAAGTGATATATAACAGAAGTACAGAGTCAGAAACTTCTTTGTATTTAATCATGAGTGAGTGACTTTTGTAACAGCGAGGTGTATAGTTAAGGACTAAAGTGACAATTTGATCTTAGTCATATTATAAAAAGCTTTAATTTTCTGCTTCAAATTAAAATCTATAAAAGAAAAGCTCTTCTACCGAAGAGCACTCAAATATCCTAATAATAATCAAAATTAATTTTATATTTACAAAAAGAAAAGAAATCAAAATTAATTGTATACATCTAAAATGTTACGGTATAATATTCATTAGTAAAATTAGTTAGTTAGAATAGTAAAGTTGATCAGGAAGTTAGTTAGACCAACTTGCTCTTTGAATAAGACTATTCATTCTATCATATATTTTATATATTTTATGTTAAGTGCACTTTTTGCCTCCTACGTTTTAAAATGTTGCGATTTTGATCCCCTATTAAAAAAAATGTTAAAAGTGAACCCCATGTTTAGGGAAATATGTTCTTTTGACCCCATAACATATGGGAAATATGCTTTTTGACCCCTTATCTTTACAAAAAGTTGCGATTATGACCCCTTTTTTGTGACACGTGGCGTCTTCTCAATAATTTTGGGACGAAAGTGACCAAATTTTCATTTTTTTAATAGAGGGCCGAAATCAAAACATTTTAAAACTTAGGGGATAAAAGGTGAAGTTTAACATATCTTTTATCAATCAATGGCTCCTCAAGAACATTATTCTCTCTATCTTTCCATTGCATTAGATCCTAAACCATGGAATCATCTAATTATTAAGATGAAACTACTTTCACCTCTCGCAAAAGTGAATTAAAATATAAACTAGAACACTGTGTGCAAAAAAAATACCAAAGTGAAGAACGAAAATGACATGACACTATGAAACATACTATTTGTTTATAAGGAGACACAATTATTGTTAAAGAGATTCAAAAATATCTAAATTTTTCAATACTATTGACTAATTAGTAAAAGAAGCTTGCATTCCTTTCCAAAAAGAAAAGAAGAAGCTTGCATTCGTTTAATAGCTCTCTTGTTAGACCCCAAAGCAGTTGTCTCCTCCATAAGAGTGTTTGAAGAGTTTATTTGATTTTATTTTATTCCATTAATATTTATGTAAGTGTTTGAAATAACTTGTCAAAATAATTTACAATATTCATTTATAAACTATCATCAGCTTATTTCTATGAATTAGTTTAAATAACTTATATATCTTCCTCAAAATTTCAATGATAGAAAACGTGGCTTCATGTGTGCCTTTGTTCAAAATCAAATAAGTTTCACATCTCAATCTCCCAAAGCATACTTGTCACTCAAATAATAAACAAGCAAGGACAAAAAAAAAACCGTAAACGCCACAATAAAGTGACAAAAATATTTTGTAGGGAAAAAAGTGATAAAAAATATCACAAAAAGTGCAACAAGAATATCTCTATTTCCCTGTACAAAAAAGTGAAGAGAAAAATATCAAGGAGGTACCTACAATTATTGTAGATTTGAAACTTTTAATCCTACAACTATTTATTACTTTTTTTTATAAGCATTCTTATAACTATTGTGTAGTTAATTTTTTTTGTTTCACCTCATTTTTAAGTAAATATTTAAAGATAAATTATTCTATATTTACTCGGATTTATTGAAAAACAATTTTGTGAGATTAATTCATTCAATTTTTTTTGGTTAAACAAAACACACTTACAATATGTTGTTGAATTGGGAAAAAAAAAGTAAAAGAGATGGAAGTGAGTCGGAAAAATTAAATTAGCTGTGGATTCTTACATACGCGTATACTTAAGGAAAGAAAAAATACAAAATGGGAGGATTTTATTTTTTTTTAGGAAATGGGAGGGATTTTGTTATTGTTCGGTGAGAAAAAGTAAAAGAAAAGTAAAGATATAAACTCACTCTTATCTTGTTTTAATGGTTAAAAAGTTAGTGGATAGTAGGGATGTGAATAGATCATGCCGATCTATATGGCATATGATCTAATTTACGATAGGTTATATCAGATTTTATCTTAAGTAACGATGTTTAGGCTTTTTTTAAAAGTTTATTTAACTAAAGTATCTTATTACATACTATTAAAATGTCTCTCATGCCTATCACACCAGACATCATGAAAAACATGCAAAAAAATTTGTTGATTCACTAGACTTGTTTTAATTTTCTTTTCAAGAAACAAAAGATCGAGGAGGACTTTGGAGAAGACAAAGGGAAGAAACTCAAAAATATATATTTATATGAAGAATAATAAATTCATTTATTTTTTCTTAAAATCCTCCCATCATTTTGAATTAAAATAATATCACAAAAAAGCGGGAGTTTGAATTGTGATCTAATTAAAAATTTGTCTATTAAACTTTCTCAAATAGAATTTAGATCTTAAGGGTTAGTTAGGAGGATAATAATTACCAATATAAAAGAGTGTTTTGTGTGAAATTAGAAAATGGAAATGAGATTAGGGAAGTAAGATCACACACAAAGATTATGCTGGTTCATCCAACGTGGGTTACTTCAATCTCCACAGTATTTGTGAGATTTTCCACTAGGGAGTTGAGTTTAGACTTAATATCAACTTCTTTCTTTAGATCTCCTTGGATCTTTTACATACAACTTCTTTAAACTATTACTGGCTTAGACACTTGCTGTTACGAGCAAGCTCTTATAAATCTTTGTGTTTTCTGCACAAAGCAAATTTCTTTACAATGGTAAGTACTCTTGAAGTAGTAATGTTTTGCTTGTAGGTTTTTGTGCGTAAAAATGAGTAGCTTGCTCAAACTTGTATGTGTTCTTGATAGATTTGTATTTGATATTTAAAGAGGATTATTCGAATGAGATTTGCACTATTTTGTTTCCTCAAAAAAGTTGATTTTTTTCCTCTTGTTGTATCCTTCTATTTAGATGAGATTGATCTATAACAATTGAGATCGATCTCTACGAGTGTTGAAGCTTTTCTTAGTGTTTGTTCTTTTTGCTATTTGAAACATGGGCTTTGTATAACTCATTGTCTAAACACTTTTGTTGTAAGTTCAATCTTGCAGCCAAAGGAAGACGCTTTGTACTAGATAGTAGCTTTCTTTGTCATATAGTAAGGTCATAAAGAAAATATCCAAGGGATCAAAGAACTACATGGTACCTTCGCATGCTTTGTTTGCTGTATTTTGTACATGATATTAAATATGTTCTTTTTGTGCATATGTATATCTGTGGTAAACTCTTATGATTAAAATTTCTTTGTCATGACATATTCCATTCTTCAAATATTTATTGCTTACTTAAAAAAGATGGACTTGAATATTATTCATTGCTTTATGCGTCTTTGCTTTATTTGAATAATCCAATACTCTTGATACCAAAGTTGAGATCAATTTCTTCAATCGTAGTTTTGTGATTTCCTTAGTATCATATTTAGTTTTATCCATATGGTTTAAAAGAAACACTCAAGAGCACAAGTTAAATAATAATTAAGATCATAATTAATAAAACTTAATTTAATACGTTTGTCATCTTTAAAACTTAAATTAGGGATTTGGATTTTATCTCAACGCATTTCCTAACTACTCCCAAACATATTTTATTTTCTTTTTCTCCTTTCTTCTCACTTTCCATAAAGCTAAACATAGAAGTTTTGTTTTCAATCATTTTGATTTGAACATTTCTATGGTACACTTGATAATTTGAGTGTACTGTACACCCAATCTTTAAATTAATAGTTAAAATAGTTGTTTTTTGAAGAAAAAAATATTTTCTATTGATTTACGATTATAATAGAAGTATGCTCCTTTTAATATCTCAGACTCGAATCTCCAAATACCTTATGAAATGGTATTTCTTAAAATAAAAAAAATTGACAAATAACTCTTTATTTTATAGAAATAATCGTTAATTATCCAAGAGTACATAGATGAGGTGACACGCTCTCTTATAGCTTAGGTTCGAATTCAGTCTTGAGCATACATTGTTTAAAACTTTCAGAGAGGATTTCCCGTTCATTTAGATCGTACAATACATACGTAAGAAATTAGTCTCTGTGATTAAGCACGTAAGAGATATCTTATTTATACGTTTTAATTAAGGGGTTATTTGGAAAAGCGCTCCTTATGATGTTACATTGGGTCCCAATCCAAAGATACTTTCATGTAAAAAATATTTAAAAAAAACAAAGATATTTAGAAATATCTCTTGTGAGCTTCAAATATCTACGCACTTTACACTTTTTAGCACACACTCTCACTTCACTTTTCAATTCACTCGCCGGAGCCTCACGCGCCGTCGCAAAAATGTCAATAACCACCTCACCCATCAGCGACTCTCTCGAAACACCAACGCTCGATGCAGAATCTCCCACACTCCTCCACTCCATCTCATCCCACGGAGGCTACGCCTACGTGCGTATGTCCTCCCTGGCCGCGGCCGGCGACATTCGCGCCGCAGAAGCAGTCCGTGAGATGGCGTGGGAGCAGCTGCACTCCGGACCGTGGCACTCGGTGTTGCCGGTGTGGCGCGACGCGTACTCGATGGCGTGTTTGCAAGTTGCTAAGTGTTGCTATGAAAATGGAGAGTTTAAAGAGGCGCTTAGGGCTTTGGATATGGGGATTATTATGGGTGGGAGTTTGCTTAGGAAGGATTTGGATTCTGCTGTTGTGAAGGTTTCGGAGAAAGCGAGGTTGGTTAAGGTTGATTATGGAAGGTGTAAAGATTTTGAAGGGTCTGAGCATCAACTCGTTGATCTTGAATTTGATGTTTCAAAGGTGAGGTTCCTCCGCTTTTTCTTTGAATTCAATAATGTGTTGTCACGTAACAGACCGAATAGGAAAACACAGTTGTTATATTCATTAGTTGACATGACAACATATGATTATGTGTAAAAGAACGGTACACTGTCGGTGTACAGTAATTAAACACTTTTCTTTTTTCAACAAGTAAACCACCAAATTTGTAGCTGACTGTGTAAGGCGCTGTGAAATAGGACGCTAAGATTATGAATATTTCAAATTTTACTCATATGAATCCTTCTCTGAGTAGAGAAAGAAAGATATGTGTCGACAGTGTAAACTAGTTTTGCACCGATGTCCAAAAGAAATAGAGTATTTGATAGTTATCTTTAAAAGATTGTTACAAAACATGCATACATGGCAAAATGATTGGTTTTCATTAGATGGCGCTGTAAAAATATTTTACACTGTCGATGGATGATCATTAAACTCGTCAGAGTATGCTATGGACTAAGTTGATGGTAACTGGTAAGTGGTTAAATATAGAGACCAACTTGACAGTTTAATAAAGTCAGAGACGACTTTTTGAAATACTCATATTCAATCTAAGGGACTCTGACAGTTTAATCTAAGGGACTTATTTGAGAGCACCCTATAAAATCATGGATTAATTTGGTGGTTTCCTCCTTTTTTTTAATTAATATACTTTGAATTCTTTGATCAATCCATTCATAGCTTGAATTTTATGACTCAAGCTATTTGTTGTTAATGTGGTATTGTTATTTGTATTGTTACTATTATTGTTTCGAGAAAGGTTAGGAACACTCTCTTTCCAATGCTTGCTTTTTCATTTAGTGAAATCTACCTGTATCTCACAACTTTAGGTGGGACCCACATAGATTTCACCCAATAAAAGAGTGAGCCTTGTAAAGTTATTACTAATTAGTAATGGCACTACAACAGAATCTGACATCTGAGTGAAGTTGAGGTAAATGTTTATTTTGGTTATGCTACAGCAAAAATGTATTTTGAATGAATTGATTTTGGTCAAAAAATTGAAAGTAAATTTATTTATGTTTTGATGCATTTATGTGAAAGTATGTTGAACAAAAAATTTGAGACTAAACATTAGAGGCAAAAGCTACGAATCTCAACTTCAAGTTAAAATTCATTAAGAGGTAAAAGCAATTCTATTAGAAAACACACAAATATGTCAAAATCATTTTTGTGCATGTTTGGAATCACGGTGGCACCTTGATTTTGTTGAAAATGTAGCTTTTGCACCGTGATTTTCTCAAACTCACCGCAAATCTAAACATGCACGTAATTGTTTTTTAATAGAAATGTCAAAGTCCGAACTCTGGTTAAAACATATGATTGTGTCCTCTTAAAAAAAAAAAAATATGATTGTGTGTCATCAAATATGATATAGGTTTGATGAATCCAAACATGCACGTAATTGTTTTTTAATAGAAATGTCAAAGTCCAAACTGTGTAGTTAAAACATATGATTGTGTGTCATCCTCAAATATGATACAGGGTTGATGAAATGAAATGGATTCATAATAAAACTTCATTGTTTGGAAGGATTGATTGAAATAGGAGGGAAAAGAGTGGGATATGATGGAATGCATTTCGTTCCATTCTATTCAATACCCTGCTTTTCTTCTCTTCCAGTTTGAATGGAATGGATAAATATTTTTTTTCTCAATTTCATCATTATAACATTTAAACAATGGAATGGTAATTGGTAGGCTATTCCACTCCAAATAAATCCCCTTTCGTTCAGATTCACCCTCCGTTATATATCCAAAAACAGCTTTAGGGTGCTCTTCTGTGCTTCTTTCTGCGCTTGTGAAGTCAGACATGAGTAAAATGATTATGTTGTGGCTGCATTTGTTTAATGTCCCTTCTAACGTTTACTTTATAGCTTTTACGCTGTAGGTGCTCCAACTTTTGCCTGTTAAGTCCCTTGCTTCAAAGCTTGTAGTGAAGAGATCTTCCTTGTCACTGGAGAACTTCCTGAAAGATCATTACCTGGCTGGCTCTCCAGTTATCATCAGCGACTGCATGGCGCACTGGCCAGCCAAGAAAAACTGGAATAATATAGATTACTTGCAAAGAGTTGCTGGTGACCGCACTGTTCCGGTTGAGGTAATTAATCTTGTTGATTTGTAACTAAAATGCACAGCACCTCGTCTTTGAACTTGAAGAACAAATTTATAGAGATAAAGTTTTCAAAATCGAGTGCATGTGTTTAGTTTCTTGATTTCACAGGGAAAACAGATAGCTGGGTGATACTTTTCCCCATTGATGCTCAGATCATTTGGATTAAACTCTCACCTTAACTAACTAATTACAAAGCTGTAACTTAACTCAATTGTAGGCCGTAAATGTTCATTAGCTGTTAGATTCAAAGCTATAATCTGAAATTTAAGTTCTTTTTTGGGTAATCATTCTTAAACAACTTTGTTACTGGTATTTTGGAAAATTCACCGGGCAGTTTGAGCAAAAAGTAATGATGTATGCCTGTAAAGAAAAGTAGGGTGAGGGAAATTCAAGTGAAAACGTGAAAACTTTGCATTGAACACTTAATTGACAAACTTAAACTTAATACACTTTGATTACATTGGTAACGTAATTATTATCTTCTAATTATAACCTATTTCTCATCCCCTCTTTTTAAAATAGCTAAATTTATTTCTACGGACAACCAGAATTAATCATAAATTCATCCACTAGGAAATTATTTAATAGGAACATACTTCAATGCAATCTCTTGCATTGCGTGCAATCCCTTTAAATATCTCTCTGATTGCATAGGCCTAAAAATGCTCTATGTAGAAATCATAGAACTTTTACCTTGTCATGCATCTGTCAAGTGAATAAATAAATTTGTTTGGTTGCAACAGTTGGTGAATGAAGACTCACCCCTCCCCCCATTCTGTGACAAATCCTGACAGATTCTGTTTTAGCCACCAAGTTGTTGAACTGAAACTGGAAATGGATGCGATAAAAGTTGAAAGATTTACTTCATGTGATTGTAAATGTTAATTGTAATTGCAGTACCTCCCCTCCCGTCTTTATACTGTAATTTGTATTTTACCGCAAGTGTTGTTTGTATTTATGTCATGTTACCTCGTGTAATTCTTTTTTCTGTGATGGCCAAGTCGTTGAATTTGTATAACAGTATACTGGAAGAAAAGGGTAAATGTGCGGCATTCTTTGCAGGTTGGGAAAAACTATTTATGTGCAGATTGGAAGCAAGAGCTCGTTACATTTTCAGAGTTCCTTGATCGGATAAGATCTAATGGCTGTTCTCCTGGTGGTCCTACATATCTTGCTCAGCATCCCTTATTTGATCAGGTATTCAAAGTTGAGTTTATTTTGTCTACAATTCCAACTGTTGTAATTATTACTTGCAAGTTCAGGACTTTTACTGCTCTTTCAGTTTCTGACACTTTTGAATTGGCAGATAAATGAGCTTCGGAGAGATATCTTTATTCCTGACTATTGTTTTACTGGTGGAGGGGAGCTAAGATCTCTCAATGCTTGGTTTGGTCCAGCTGGAACAGTAACACCATTACACCATGATCCACATCATAACATACTAGCACAGGTATTTCAGTTTTATATTTGTATAGTTTCTCTTTTTTTGAATAATTGTAGACTTGTATTGAACAATTGCAAATTAAAGCTGGCTTGTTAAACACTCACCTCCCCCTAGGCCCTGCCCAAAGTTAAATCATGTTAGATACCCCTTGCAGTTATGGTTCTTTTTTGTTTTGAGCACTTGTAAGTAGTTATTAGTGAAATAAAGGGCCCATACTCCCATGAATCCAACTTCGGCAAATACCGTTACCAGGCCAGATTCATGCTTCTTCCCTGGATTACAACTGTGTTATGGTTCTAAATGTATACTTTATAGCTGGCAACCTGGCATGGCATAGTTGATGTACTTCCAGCCAATGTAGTTAGGATAGAGATCCTACGTAGGATTGGTCGGCCGGTGAAAGAACGTAACACGGTTCGTAAGTAGGATCAATAGGTTGTTGATAGAGTTGAGAGAAGTAGATAGAAAATAGAGGGAAAAAAAGAGGAACCAAGCATAAAAACTGAGATAATAGTGGAAAAACAGAGGAACCAAGCAACAAAATAGAGAAAAATAGAGGAAACAGAGGAAAAACGGCAAAAAAACAGAGGAAACAGAAGAAAAATGGCAAAAAAACAGAGGGAACAGAGCAAAAACAAACCGGAGTAAAGTCGAAGCACGGTCGAGGTGCTGTGGGACATAGAATTGTACGATCCTACGAGTCAGCACTCGATCCTGACTACACTGCTTCCAGCAATACAAAGTTCAGATTTTTCTGTGCCTTATTTTAAAAGAAACCTGTGATGTGACATTTTGGTTTATATAATATTCTAGTTATTTAAATTGTTTACAAAATGCTGCGTACATTACCGGTGTACCATAGAATGATATATTTGATGGAGATTAATGTCTTATTTCACACTTCCAGGTTGTTGGGAAAAAATACGTTAGGCTTTATCCAGCATCCTTGTCTGAGGAACTTTTCCCCTACTCAGAAACCATGCTTTGCAATTCCAGCCAGGTATTTAGGTTTTTGAACTTCGTAATTGAATAATTTCTTGCTTATGCCTTTACTTGGAAGAATACCACTATCACTGCAACCCATTTGAATGGCCAAAGAACTCTAGAAGTATTTCATTAATTCAACATATTTTCTTTTTCTTATCTTTTCTTACTCTCCACTGTATGTATAGGCTTCTATTTTTATCACGAACTTAAAAGTTTCTATCTGATATCTGTTATGATATCAGAGTATTTTCCAGTTTACCTATACAATATAATATGGAATATTTTTAAGCCCCACGACTCTGCCTGTTGCACAGTGGTTTGTGGTATCATTTGTAAAAATTTATGCACACGGAACAAGACATCCCATCCATTCCCTATGCATTCATTCAATTAGGTGTTTGCTTCATTTGTATTATTGCTTTTGATATTTGAAATCTGTCTCCATGTTAACTGGACATTTTGTATTGTTTGAAGGTTGATTTAGATGACATAGATGAAATGAAGTTTCCTAAGGTGCAAGACTTGGAATTTGTAGACTGCATTTTAGAGGAAGGAGAAATGTTATATATCCCGCCAAAGTGGTGGCACTATGTGCGGTCTTTAACTACCAGTTTATCAGTTAGCTTTTGGTGGAGTGAGGGTGAAAGCTCATCTCCGTCCTAATGTCGCATCACTTTGATGTCTACATTTCATTATTAATAATGGAGAAGACAAGCATATCCTAAGTTGCGTTGCTGATATCTATGTGATTGATCCTTTTTTATCCCAATTACAGCTGTATCCTCGTGCATGAACATCATTTTCTGCACTTGTTGCCATCGCCATAATATATTTATATAAGGAAATGTATTACTATAGCTACTGAGACAAACATTTTCATATTTGAGTGGGACTCAATCTCATGCCCTTCTATTACTAGCTAGAAAGGTTGTTGATTTGCAGTCCTGAAAACTGAATCAATGTTCTGTCCATTTGTATTTGATAATCTTACTAAAATATTCAAGCTTTGTCTTGTGTATGAACCTTTCATTTGACTTAGTTTTTTTCTACTTGCTACTAGATAATTTATCTGTTGTGTTGATCAATTCTTGCTTTTCTTTATCTCTACAAGAGGGTTTAATTTATTGTCTTTCATCTTTTGTGGATTGTATGCGAATTAGGATTATTACAGCAACCACATGAAATAAACTTCACAGGGTAGGCTTAAAACTTTGAAGATTTTGTATTTTTCTGCTTTTGAATATGATTTCTCTTGAATCATCCAAATTTAAGAATCTTTGTGTGTGGTTCGCTGTTGTAAGAATAATTTGATTTTGGTAAATATCAGTTGCAATTCTGAATCTTCATATACTCAATAACAACCAATTCAAAATTGAGTTTGTAGTAGATTAAACAAATTTGAACGAATATTAATTATCACATAGATTTGGCTTCTTACAGTGAAATAATACATGTTTCCTAGCTTATTTAGGCTGTGGATTTGTACCTGCAAAGGACCTTACACCTTAATACCCTATCTTTAACATAAAACCCTGGATTAACCATGATCTTAACTTTGCTTGGACCCTGTGACCTTGGACTCATATCTTCCATATAGCGATGATCAAAGGTTCTATTCTCTTCAACCCTTAAAACTCCCAATGGTGGGTTGAAAGAAAATGCAAGCAAATGTAGCAACCACATGCACTTTGCTGCTACGAAGAAAGCTTGAAGGAGCTGCTCAGGCCATGGCCTAATCCAATTTAGAGTAGTGGTAATACAACTCATTTTCTGATCACAAAACTTGCTAAACTCTTCACTGTAATATTTTGTACCCTTTCTCAGTACTTCATTCCAGCTCAAATTTCTAAGTGCAACGAATGACGAGAATTTTGCTTGGCGGTCTTCATGACGGTCTATAAATTTCGAGCATCCGTTCGTTTGAAAAATGCAATTCTCAAAGTCTTGGTAGAGAGCCTGATTTATGAAAGCTTCAAAATGGTACAGAACTGCCTTTGAGTACTTGGAATTTAGAGATAGCTTATACGGTTGAAGAAGCGAGTTCAAATTTTCTGTCAATAAGTTATCAGTTTCTTCAATGTTGTTTATAAGGTTCTTACAGAACTGCTTCACTGATAATCTTGACTCTGACACTATCTGCAAAAATCCCTCTATCATTACTTCCTCATTCACAGGCATTGAATTTTCATCATTTCCATCAATTGATTTCCCTCTCTGAGGAAGATTACTAAGCTTAATCTGTTCACAAAGTTGAGAATCCCTTGTCTGCGTCTGCATGGATTGCTTCAAAGCTTTCTTCAGCTCTTCACAGTAATTCTCCAAGTACTCCATCTTCTGTCTCAACTCTCCCAATGAACATCGCATCTCAGAAACCTCCACCAACGCCACATCTCTATTCTCGTTCGCTTCTATCAACTCTTTCTTCAATGCCTCAATCGACATTATTCCCATGTCCTTGAGAACCTGAGAAACATCCTCAGATTCTGCTCTATTCGGAGAATTCTCATTCTTATGCTTCTTCTTTAACCGAGGAAACAACCATGAAATCACACCTTTGCTTTTCGTTTCAGACTGAAACGACGAGTGGGAATCTGTGGCAGGAACAACAATATTGGAGCCCTTGATGTTCCTTGCACTCTCCAATTCACTAGTTATGATTGCGGGGTTACATTTATTGCAGGAGGACACTGATTTAGAATCCTCTAAACTGTTTCTTCTTTTATACCTGTAGCTTTCATTGGTAGGTGATGTTTGAAGAACAGTTATATGATTTGCACAAGAGCCGGTTACGGATTTGGTGTCATCAACCGGACATATGTGAGATTCTAGGTTGGTAAAACCACAAGGCAGTAGTATCCCTTTCCTTGAACTTGGTTTATCCCTGTAATCTTGTACACTGGTTTCTATGCTATTTCCTGATTCTCCTTCATCCCAACTTTCTGATATTGTGAGGCATTTCGTGTGGTTTTGGTTGTATCCCATAATTGGGTCATCTTCATAGCTCTGTCAATAATTCTCACATTTAGAAACTATAAAAAGAACATAAAAAGATTAATTTCAGGGTGGAAGTTGGGGAATTACAAACTATGTAACTCTGACACTTCTGATTAAAGACATGATCGGTGTCTGACACGCATCGGAACCAAATGACACTGACACACGTGGCCACATTCGATTATTCTATTTTCTCAAATTAATATCGGCGTCAATGTGTCAGTGTCGTGTCTGATGTCTAACACTGCATGAGTTGCATACAGCCATAAATATTGATACAAATCTGAGAAGCAATTATAAAGTTGGAAATATAAAATAAATGATATTAGTCTCTAGAAAAAGCAAGAATCAGATAATAAACCATTAGGAATTTGCCACAGAATTCAGTTTAAAATTAAGACTTACTTAACCTTAAAAGTTCCATGACAATGAAAGTAAGCAAAGAAAGTTTAAAACTTTAAACTCTCATTCTGGGTTGGTGTTTTATGAGAATAAATAAGATAAGGAAAGGAGAACAACGATTGAAAAATGCAACTGTAACAACAATGACATCTACCAACCAAGCTATAAACAAGGAATAAATTTCATAATTTTGTGAGAATTACATATTCTTGCATATTCCATGAATTCAGGTACTTTGGATTTCTGTCCCTATCAATGATAACAGTAACAATCACATTTCATGCATAATTTACCAAATCAAAAGTAACTTTTTTTCAACAAAATATCTGTGTTAAAATGAACTGAACATAAATTAGAATACCCTTTTCATCAAGAAAATCAAAATTGAAGGAAAGAAGGAAATTCTCACAGGTGTGAAAACAGGGTAATCATGAGCAGAGAACTGAGAAACAGAGCGTGAAACAGGGGAAGGAGATAGAAACTTTGCATTGGTTGAGCTATTTCCTCGCATTAAAGCAGCATGAAGAGCTCTTAGTTCCACAGCTTTGGCTATGGCAACCTTAATTTCCTGTCTTGTAGTTTCTGAGTTTCCATTGTTGTTGTCTTTGAAAACTTGTGTTGAAGTATTTGTTGCAGCCATGAAACAGAACAGAGAAACAGAACAAAATGGAACATGTAAATTTCTTGAAGATAATAATATTCTTGTTGATAATATTAAAGTGGTTAAGTGGTGTTCAATTCAACGGTTGGATTTGATTTGAAGACTATATCGAAAGAGATTGGGATTGTGTGCAGTCAGAAAACTATCACCGCACTTCAGTCGATTATAATTAGATCATTCAATCAAGATCAGACGATTCAGATTTTAAGTTTGAATTTTAAATTTAAAAATAACTAAGATCGAGCTTAAAATTTAAATCGTCTGATCTTGATTAGACGGTCCTGATGTGCTGACCGCACTAAATCCAAATCCATATTTATAGTCTATAAAATGTGAGATAGAGAGAAGAACCTAAGTCTTAACTATTTTTGTTTTTTTCTTATAGGAAAATTAATGGACTTAAAAGTGTGTGAATGTGATGATGTGAAAACAGAAGAGAAAAGGGAAAAAAAGAGAATGAAATATTGACTCTTTCTTTCTTATGTGCACAATACATCATCAATGTGTTGTATTACCAATATGCCCATATATTCCAAAATTCACCAAAATAGGTGGTGATAGTGGTACCATTGTTTCACATGAATATATATGATTATTACTTTAGTACGAACATTAGGTTCCATGCCACTATGTTGCGCCACTAATTCAGCTTTTAATTTGAGAAAATTATGAACCAAAGTTGCTTTAATATTCATTGTTACTTCGTGTGTAATCATCATAGTTATGACTTATGATTATGGCATGGGTATGTTCATCTACATACTGAAAACGTGTTAAGTAATAAGGTAGTACCTCAAAAAAAGTGATAAAGATTGTGTCTCAATGTTTTAAAAATCGGATCAATTGATTCAAAAGCACATCTTGTAGTGTGGTTTGTTCTTAGTTACATTTGTAGTCAGGTTGAACTTGATTGAATTGGAATTGATTTGGTTCAACACCGTGATTAGTTAACCTAATTTTAATTTTCTATATTTTATTATGATATTTTAATACTTCTTATTTTTTTTAACTATAATTGAACTGTGATTTAGAAGTCTCAACGTTTCGATCTCCAATCAACTTTTGATTCACTTGGTGATATTATTATATTTTTGTAAATCAAATGCATCATCTGTGTGCAACTGCAGACACTAATCATTCGAGGTAACTGAGATCTATTTATAGGGTTGATCTCTCGCAACAAATATTTCTCCATGCACAACGATCAGAAATCAAACTCTTGACCAAATAATTAAGGGACCCAAATATCTACCCCGATACCACACTATGTTGGTTCACCGGATAATATATTACATAGCATCATGCAGACAATAGACCATGTAACATGCAAGAATTTAACAAGTGGGAATAAGCAAATGCTTAATTCATGGAATTGTGCTTAAATTAAACAATTTCAAAAGTTTTTTACTTGGTCAATTGGAAAAGTTTACTTTTGTTGTAGATCTATAACAGTGCAATTATGTTGGATGAGGTCAATATTCTTCAAATCAAAAAATTGAATTGAATATCGATGCTGCTGATGCGTAAAGGTGCAGTAATGTTGGCAAAAGGAGAAAGAAAAATAACTAAACACTGCAAACATTGAATCGTATATATGAGACAGGGTGTCATTGTGGGTATCAAGTGATGAAAGAGTGCATGGGACAGCACTTTTAAATTACATAATGGTCCTCATATGCCATGTTTTTAATAATAGTTTCAAAGTGAAAGGGCTCTTTTCAAGAGAGAAAAATCAGATATTAGTGAGACTTTTTAAAATATTTTTTAAAAATATTAGTGACACTCTTCTATTTTAGTCTCTCTCTTATAAATTTAAAGATACATAAACTGGAGAAGAGGAACTTGCTGTTAATGACCATTTTATAATTTTCACATATGAAATTTGAACATATTGTTTAACCTTACAAAATCAAGCAATTACCCTAGAGTTAACACCTCATAGACAAAATTATATCTCTCTTATAAATAGAATTTTTTTTTATCATAAACTTAACTTCGTTGGTATGAACATTGCATAATATATACAGATGTCGGAGTTCGAACCTCAGACAAATGTTGATTTCTAATCACTAAAGCTTCTTGACAAAAAAAATCATATATTTTTATGAAATAGAATATATCAACTCAGTCCATAAGTCCTAACTGGCAAAAGATTGTCGAAATTGTTTGACCAGACGCTGTGAATGGGGTTTGAACATCAGCTCCTCCACTTACGTGTTTGAGTTTTCAATAGTTGTTGTCATTTCGTCTATTTACCAAAAAATATATATGAATTCAGTTTTCAAAATGAAGAATCTTGAATGGTACCATTTACATACTTTACATGTAACTCCATAGGAAAATGTTGTATATCCCGACAACTTGAATCACGAAAGTGTCCCGACCGTTTAAAACACAAATGCAGTTATTGCCGTTGACATCATGTTTGGTAAGTGGAAGCAGGGTTTTTTTTTTTGGAATCAAAGCAATTTTCAATCGAGAAGTTTTCGGGAAATATAGCATCTCTCAACTCCATAACATGCAGTGGAGTCGTTGGGAGGATTTAATTTTTAAACCCTACTAATATATGATTTTTGAGGATAAAATTCATTGGATTTCACTCAAATTCAAATGGAATATACAAATTACAAAGTGGACAATGATAAAATCATTATACAAAAACAATTATTAAATCATGGAATCGCTGTAACATAAGTTGATTTCCTTTTGTTTATCATATTATTTTATTTTCTTTTGGCGTAAACATTTGTACACTTATGTATATTCACATGTTCAAGTGGTTACATTCTGCTTGAGTTCAAGTAATTGTCCATATTAAAGACAGTGACTCTTATAAGCTAGCTAGGACCACATTTGCATCAGCCTCACAGCTTCACCATCGTACTGCAAAATATTATGTTATCCGGTTAATTGAAAATTTTATTTGGATAATGAAGGTAACCAAAAAATTATGGATGGATTCCAGATTAAAATGTAAATGATGTTCCTAAAATAATTGTCAAATGAAAGTGGGAAACTAGGTGCATGAGATAAGACTAGGATGATATCATAATTTCCATCTTGTGAGACTAGGATGATACAATAATTAATTTATTGGTCGCAAATTATACTATTGATAAGGAGTTGACTCTTCCCTAAAAAAAAAGGAGTTGACTTATACTCCACAAAGATGTGAGTTTAACTCTCATTACTGGTTATGAACCCCGTTGATCCGTGATTTGTAAGTATCTCTCTTAATTCTCTGAGTCTTGGGGTTTATCTCAACCCTTCTAGACCCCTAGGACTCAACTTATCTAAAATTTAGAACTCAATTTAGAAGAAGAAAAAAGTAAGTCGTGTTATTTTTGTTATGTTGTCAACAAAACTCAATTTGTTTGATGATCAAAATTAGAGACATGTGATAAGATAACAAGTAAGCATATCATGTTTTTTTTTTTTTGGGGAGATATTATATCAGATTTCAATCTAGTAATCGTATAATTTTTTTACTAGTGTTTTGTGAATCATATTTGATTTTATCACTTTGTCCATCATATATGTCACTCTAGTTAGAGTAAAGGCATGGTTAAAAAGTAAAAACCAACTTGATAGGATAAAAAATAGTTTTTTCATCTACTCTTTATAATTTTACGAAAATTTTCTCGTTTACTCTTATAAAACGTATTTTAAAATATAAGAGATGTATAATTTCATATTACCTTTAAAAAAAACATATTAAAATATGTTTTAGAATATAAAATATGTACTCTCTTGATTATATAGTACTACTCGAATATGGTTATCTTTAGTGGATATGATTTAATAAAAAAAATAGTCACATTTGCACACATAAAAAGTTGTCGTATCATATAGTATATAATTTTAGTTAAACTTTTATCTTAGAGTAAGGGTTGGGTTAGAAACTAGAAACCAACGTGATAGAATAAGAAAATGATTTTTTTTCATTTATTTTTTTTTTTTTATAAACGTTTTCTCATTTACTATTTAGGCTTTAATAAGTGTTTGGTCGGCTCTGACTCTATAAAATAATGTAAAATAAATAAATAAATAAAAAATTGAGTTACAGATCCCAAGTTCACAAGTTATAAGTGTATCCCTCACAGTAATATACTTGCATAGGAGAGTAAAGTGCAAATATTATACAATTTTATATTACATTTTTATCAAATGGGACCAAATTATAAAACGCATCAAATTACTTATTAGGGATTACTCATAGTGTAAGGTGTAACTCATGAAATGTATCTTTCTATTTGATCTTTATTCTTTCATTGGCAAGGAGAATAGGAGACATCAAAATTCTCTAACAATGACATGGATACATAAAGGAAACTCTATGTGATCATTACTTATCAATTCAAATATCCTTTACCTTCTCTTGATAATGCAAATCTTGAAGACATCTTTGGCTTGCAATCATAGCTCTTACACATTTGCGGTTATAAAAGGAATATACATTTTGGAAAATCTCAGACAAAGGAATATGGGACCATTAAGCACATCTTGTTTGGCACAGACACAACCATTAACAAATGTCACATTGAACTAGGAAATGTCCATTCAGTATTATTGTAGGACATATTGGATAAAAAATCTTCTTGTAAAATCTATTTTGTTTCATAGTCTTTTCATCCACACAAAATATGGTGAGGGTCACTTCTCTTTCATTTTCACTCACAATCACAGCCTAGCTTGAAAGAAACTAGTGATATTATTATTTGTCACCTTTAGGGTACCCTTGTGAGGATTGAAAGAGGAAATTGTAAGAAAACTAACAAACCAAGTACAAATTACACACTATAACAAGTGTGATTCTATCTATAGTTAATATGGAATGACAATAACACTTCACCTACCTTTTTAATGAGTGATGAATAAAATATCTGCACATGTTTGTATATTGAACTTAACTCGGTAGAATATGAATAATGGCTCGCTTGAGTCATCTGTTCATTTGTTACTTCACTGTAATGTTTGTGGTATGTCTGGCATCTAATTTATAATTGGCTGGGCACTTCCGCGGTTGTTCCTTACTATATACAGGAACATTTTATTCAATTCAGTTACATTGGTGGTTCTTCAAGGGTCCAAGAGTCAATTCTACAGGTTATCTGGTTTGCTACTGTCTGGGAAATATGGAAAGAAAGAAATAATAGGCTTTTTTCAGATAAAATATGCTCGGTAATTCAGGTGGTCGACAAAATTAAGTACGTCACTTTCATGTGGTTGAAGGCGAGGTTCATCACTCTTTCCTTTAATTTACATGGTTGGTGGCTTAGTCTGTTCACCATGTTGGGTATAGACTAAAAAAAAAATTCTGTTACGGGTTCTTTTCTGTTAATCTTGTAAATATTGTTTGGACCTTGTTCTTTCTTCCTTAGTACATCTTGTGCTAGGAAGAACACTTTTTGTTGGTAATATATTCCATTTTAGCTTCTTAAAAATATGAATAATGGCTTTTGGTTAATTAATTGATATATGTTAGCAGTATTGGTTTTAATAATTTTACTTCTATATCTATTAAATATTTGTTAACTCACTTTGTATTAAAACCCTTAGGTTTCACTTCCAAAAAAAAAAACTCTAGGTTTCATATTCTCAAATTTCATTAATGTAGCGATTTTATAATTTGTCGCCTCCATTTTATACTTTCTCTATTTATGTCTTGAAGAAATTCGAAGCTTTCCACTCGGCCAACTTACAAATCTATTTTAACAAACTATTCTTTTATAATTTGTCGCCTCCATTTTATACTTTCTCTATTTATGTCTTGAAGAAATTCGAAGCTTCCCACTCAGCCAACTTACAAATCTATTTTAACAAACTATTCTTTTATAATTTGTCGCCTCCATTTTATACTTTCTCTATTTATGTCTTGAAGAAATTTGAAGCTTCCCACTCGGCCAACTTACAAATCTATTTTAACAAACTAATATTTAAATTATTTTTCATCTTAAATATTTAAGAATAATTAAATGTAATTACAAGTATTATTGTCATGTTACTTGCATAGCACGTGTTGGAAATGTAAATTGTTCGTGCGATATAGAAAGAAATTCTATAAGCATATTAAGCGGATCATTTTCACACCTTTTCTAAAATTCTCCGGCACAACATATGGGACAATATTTAGTTTTAATGAACTTTATACACAGACAAAATTGAGTAAACAAATGTTAGTGTCATAAGGTGGTTTGGTAGTTTGGAGGTACATAAAGATTGAAGAGATAAGGATTCAACTCCCCCCTTCGAACAAAAATAACAACTAACTGCTAACATTGTCCATTTCAAAAATAAATCCAGCCAATTATCATAGATGTACTTGGAGCTATTTGTATATTAAGAATAATTTAAGGAATTATTCATGAAATTCCTTGCAATCATCTCTTCAATGCACTAAATTTGAGAGATCGTGATTGGATTTTGCTTTAAGGCATTCCAGCAATGGTAGAGTAGATTTTGTAAAATAAACAGTTTTTTTTCTTTTCCATTTTGAACTAAACTTGATGCTAATATTGTACAAGAAAAGAATCCCAAAAAGGGTATGTTCTAGAGAGTAAGATATTAGGACTCATGTGAGTTTCATTGGCTGAAAAACAAGACATTCCAATTGCCACTATACAAAAATCTGCCAAATGCTTGGGACTAATCTTCTCCTTTGCATGACTTGCGTTTTTGGGAAATCACAAGCAAAGATGTTTCCTGAAACCAACAAAACATTATCAATCTACCTTAAGCACAAGACAGTGAATTAGGTTGGCAAATGTAGTCATGCACATTTATCATTTGACAGGTAGAATTGCTAAAACAACCAAGTCGAAAGGAAGAAAAGGAAGCTGATTATTATGGATGAAGTAGTTTATAAACAAGATTAAAATAATTAAAATTCCAACACAGACCTTTGTTCCCGCTATGATGGCATTGTACAAAGGATGAGTAGCACATGACAAAACTTCTTCAGGTAAATGAATGAATCTATTTTGATTCTTTTGTTTGGTTGGACCAGAAAGTTCTTGTATATCCTCCCTATAAAGAAGAAAACTTCAGAACTATTGAAAAATAAAAAATTCACAACACGTTTTGAGAACTAAATTCAGGCATATAAATGTACACATTGTTAACTTGTGTGGTGAGCACTAGGTTTCAGCATCTATGTGCTTCCACTGAAGTAAATAATAGGGATAGGTTAATATATGGATCTAACCATTGGAATGACTTACTTGTAATCCACGTGACTCGGTGAGTTGATACTCGGGTAGAAATCTAACATATGAAGGCCGCGATCAAATGGTGACCCTGCCAAATAGACCTGCCCAAGATTGACACACAATCATTTCATGCATGAACAGAAACAAGAGTAATGCTAAGAATCCTACTTAAAACATTAGCACTTAGTACTAGTGGTTTAATGCAACTATATAATTAAATATAAGATCCTCTCATTGTCCTTTTTTCAACTTTTTAAGTGCATTAGTCATTTCTCTACTAAATTACTCTTTAATATTTTTATTTTTTTTATAACAAAATAAGTAACCAACAAATACTAAAAAGGATAAACTTCAAAAAAAAAAAAATTGTTAACAAATTTAATACTACTAGAGTAACAAACCACCATGACTAAATGTTACTTTTGTAGAGAATACTGATAGATAAAGAAGGTACACTACATCAATAAAGGTTTCTTACCGAACATGTCGATAACCATGAAGGTTTTCTTAAATCCATTTGATCGAGAGAAGCATAGGAATCATTTCTAACAAAGAATAAACAGTAAACAAGATAGTTAGATGTATTCTGCAAAACCTTTTCGCAAATAGCAACAAAGCAAATCTAGAATGTGACAACTAACAAACTTACAACCAAGCTGGGGGTGGGCAGTGAATATGTGTAACTTCAAACTTATTGATATCCAAAATGCCCGACCTACATGAAAATATTAAAGAAACAATTTAGCGCGACAGATTAACATAGGTATGGAAGCATTTATTCTTGACACTTGAAATTCAACATAAAGCAAACAAATGTTTTAGATGTACTGAACCACTATTGAGTATTGACATCAAAAGAGCATTGATTAACGGTAGACTCATCACCAACAAAAACAATATACAAGTCTCTTCTCGCGAGATGAATTAAGCAGCATAGTTTAAATGATGACATATACCTTATGATAAATTAAATTCAAAGATAAAGCATCTTTCTCTAAATCTATCTTAATGGTTGGCCTATAGTTTTACTTATTCTCTATATCTCTGCTAACTATTGGACTGACATTCTTCTGGTAACCGTCTTTACTTTCTTTTGAGGGGTTTCTTCTGATAACCCTCTTTACTGATTCAGCTGTCTACTCCATAAATACCCAAACTAGCTAAAGATGAGACTCTATTGTTTTTTCTACAGTAGAAGTTTGTTAGTTGACCACCTATTACTAAAGTGTATGTTAGGCGTAGAGGACCAAGTAATTAGGCCCAAATTTGTGTAATTGTGTGTTTTAAATAGAATAAGTTAGGAATGACATAGTCATTTGGTTGATTTTTTAAGTGGATTGGTTTGGGAGAGACTACACTTTCTAATTCCCAGAAGTTGTTTGTGTAATTAAGACAGTTATCAATTGATATCCTTTTTGCAACTACTCTTGCGGAAGTTATTCAGAGTTTGATATACTAGCTTCATCAATAAACAGGATCATTTCCATATCTTCTTCAGACGCAGACCAGTTTTATCGAAGTTATTCAAAGTCAAACTTTCTCTATAATAATTGTATTCTTAATTCTATAATAATTGTATTCTTAATTCTAGTAGTAAACCAATACATTAACCAACCTACCAGCCATCTTCTAGATGGAATGCTAACTGATATGGACACGATGGATTAAGGCCAATAGATTGAATCTCCTTGGGAACAATTTCTGTTTGTGCCTACACAACAATAAGAATGGCTTAGCCTATAAATTCTTAAGAATATGAACAATCTCTATGGCAGTCAGCCAGTCAACACAAATATGGGATGTTTATAATGATATACTATAGATATGAGATTTTTAAATGCATCAAAAGCCTTTTCAGTTTCCACAAGTATAACACCAGTTTCAGCTGAAACACATTTCTATTGGGCATAGAAATTTAAAAACAATAAAGAAAATAATCAATGATGGAAAATATATGTAGACATCACGGAAGAAAGTAAACAGCTTTGCTCCCCTTTAATTTGTGAAAGAAATAGATAGATAGTCACCACACCTTTAAGGATCCAATCTTCTCAAGTAACGTTGCCAACTTCACTGATATTACAGGTGGATGGCATGTCTAGAAAGCCAAAGAAATCAACATAAGATCAATAGATATTAGAAAACATATCTTAACATTTATCCAAGAGGTCATGTTTTTTGTTCAACAAAAGTATGCCGCAAGCATATCATACTTTGTGATAAAAGGTAGTGTGGAGAGAAGTGTGTAACACCATAACTTTAGGTTCTAGAAAAGCATGCATCAAGAGGTCACAAGATTCAGCCTCTATGTCTATTAATTACAATTTATATAATAGGTATAATGCAGACATAATTAAATAAAGAATGGTATTTTATCCCCCTCTCCTAAGAAGGCACATGCACCTCCATGGTACCAAGACAATTTGTAATATCCTACAGTAAAAGTAAACTGGAACGAGACAATTGTATTGCCAATTTACAACATTAAAACAAATTTTTACCTTACACGATAATGTTTCGTTAAATGCTGTTAATATTGTTCAACAAAATCTCAATACCAGCCCTCTCAAAAACAAAAAAAAAATCTCAACACTAGAACATTGTTACTTGTTACTTTTCATTAACATACTGAAAACATTATAAAATGAAAATCACATAAGGCTTTTAATTTGTAGACAGAGACTAAGCCATTAACAAGTAGCCAATTGAAAGCAATTGGCCAAAGACTCAGGTTTGACCCTTGATCAAGGCACCATGGCAAGAGAAGATGCATTACGGAGGTAATACTTTTCCAAATAGCCTTTGACTCCTATCTTTAGAGTTGTCTTTTTCAGAACACATTAGCAAGAAAAAACACATAGTGAAGAAATAACCTCTTTGTGACTTAGGAATGCAGTAGATGCTCTTCCACCACGAATATCCCACACATACACGATCCCATGCCTCCCAGCACCATAAATAATCTGGAAAAGATATAATAAACAATATGTAATCTTAAACTCGTTAAAACCAAAATCTGACGCAATTGCAATGGTTATGTTAGTGCATTTTTATCAAGGTGGACCTGGAACAGTGTGCTATTCGCTAAAATTAAAAATTAAAATCACTAAAATATGGTTCAAGTGTATATTTCGTTTACATATAAGTTATAACTAATTTACATCACTTTAAATATGTTTAAACGACTATCATGCAAAGATTTGTATAATGCTCAGCTCAGTCATATCAAACTTGAACTGCCTAGGATATCTGCTTCGGGCTCATATATAATTAAAATACAGCCAAGTCAACACCAGTTCCCTAATTAGTCATTGGTTCTCTGTAACTATACGAAGGACCCATCAAATGCAAAAGTTAAAACAAGATTTTAGAAAAGCTTTCAATGACTCGATCCAAGAAAGAAATGTACAAATTTATTAGTGTTCCTAGAGAATCGACGATTATTTGACACTGCATAAATAATTGCTGACCTGGTTTTCTGCATCTAATTGGATGCTGTTAAGGGTACCAAATGAAGCGGATGTTAGTTCGAGGCAAGGCAGACTCTTTACTCTTCTATCCCAAACATTAATCGTACCATGCGTGTCAGAACCAAATATCCTGTTAAATTTGCTTGCAGATTGAGAACAGCACGGTGACAGAAATAATGATGAATTCACAGAATAAAAACCATTATCACGAGTAAATCATGCTTAGACTCGGCTATCTGGTGCAGGTATAATCAATGAGTCTTATTAAAAATCCTTCTCGTGCTAATGCCATCCAGCGGGTTAATAATCTAGCGAAAATACTCAACAATATCTTGAAAAAGAAAGCTATGCAGGTCTCTCATTTGCGATCTTTGAGGAGATCCCTTGGATCACACAAGGACTATGAGCTCACAAGTACATTAAAAACCTATCCTTAAAATGTAGGCACGTTGTGTGAGTATTGATTAACCTATCCTTATTATACCCACAAGATGAATAATCTTTCAAGATAGGGGCATAAGATCTGGAAATTTCTTTTAACTTTGTTCTATCATGATTAGCACCTTGCACTTTCTATTGAAGTTGCAAATATAGATGAATTTGGAAGAGTGGAATTGATAGAAGTTGGGTATTATGGGGTGACCAAGTGCCGCATCGAATTATATTGAATGCATGTTGGAGTACTTAAGTAGCTTAGTTCTTCCCCAGGACAGCTAACTTCTGAATGTTTTCCAAGTGCATGGGTGCTTAACAAATAGTACTGAATCTGGTTGCAAATGTCTCGTAAACGTAACCCACGAAGGGGCTAACTGAAAGAAACAAAAAAAAAACAAGTGCTGTATGGTACAGTTGCGCTATGATTTGAGATCATTCCCTATTTTGGGTGGATAATAGTTCTTCACGTGTAATTCATTATTGATTCATTTTACGAGATTTATAAAAAGTGTTATCCTTGATTTTCAAATATTTTCATAACCATGAAGTTTTTAAAGGTGCAACTTTAATTTCGAAGTTTGGAATAAACACTCGTGCAAATCCATATTTCTCACTTTCTCCTTCTTATCCGCTTTGTTTAATATGCTCTCACTAAATTGAGACAAATTAGAATTCACAATTCTGTGACTCACCCCATTCCCCTTCTCTTTTTCTCCAAATTTACAGGTGCAGGGTAGGTTATCTTTGGATTTGCAGATCTTTCTAGAAGTTCTTTATTATAGTAGCCTATATTTGAAGGGTAGCTAATGCTTTCTTGGCTTCAGTATAATGCAGCTATAAAGATGGGATCTTTCTCTTCTTTTGGATTGTATGAGTAGCCACACTAGATATAACATGCATATCTTGTGTGCATTTTGAGAACAAGTTGAAAATGATGTACATAAGTGTGACAGGCTATAGATAATGATATCTTGGTTATTGACAGTGATTGATGTTTCTGAAAGCTAGAAAACATAGGAGAACCTGCACGTTTTCGGCATTTTTTCTTTGTCAGGTTAATCATGTTGAGTAGCATGTGCGTCAGTCAAATCTAAGGATGGATCATGATGATCAGTAACAACAAAAACAGTGGACAAAATTATATATCAACAGAAAGTATTTATATTCGGGTTAATTAAGTTTTTAGTCCCTACAAATATTCACAGTTTTGTTTTTGGTCCCTACAAAATAAAATCACACTTTTTAGTCCCTGTGACATTTTCCTTAAGCATTTTAGGGACCAAATTTGTTGATGGAAATTTTTTACAGAGACTAAAAGTGCTGATAGAAAATTTTATAGGGACTAAAAATGCTGATGAAAATTTTTATAGGGACTAAAAAGTGTGATTTTATTTTGTAAGGACTAAAAACAAAATTGTGAATATTTATAGGGACTAAAAACTTAATTAACCTTTTATATTAAATCTTTCAACAAGAATAAGTTACATCATATTAAGTATTCATCACTTGACGCAAAGAAACAGCTCCTCTAAATTAAGGTTCACTAACCTTGAGTCATCCGATGCAAAAGCAACATCAGATAGACCTTTGGGTATGTTGGATCCATTAACTGTGGCGGTAGTTCTTGTACGTAACTCCTGTACGCCATTTATTTAAGGATGAAAAAATTGCTTACACTAGCATATATATTAAACCACTTGAAGTTGAAATTAGCAGTTAGCAGCTAGCAGCATACCCCTCAACATCATGAAGATGAGGAATATGTGATAACGTAAGAAAATAGATGTTCTATAATATTCTGATGGATGTTTGTACTGTGTTTCTTAGTTCATTTGTTTAGATAAGCACCTATGATAATGTTAAGAGAAGCTAGATTTAACAGGAAGTGCACAAAAATATTATAATGGAAACTTACTTCAATTGGTTCTGACATCATATATGTAACATCAAATATGAGTAGTGCATTACGTTTCAAAGAGCCACAAAGAACCTGAAATCAAAAGGGTAAAGTTTAAATTGAAGGGAAAATAAAACATTAATTTGCTTAGAGATAATATAAATTTCACAATACAGTACGAGTAAGAAGGTAATTTAATTAACTTTAAACCTCATTCTGGTTAAGAGGGTTCCATTTGACAACATCAAGTTGTGAATCAGGTGAGAGATGCAGTAAAAGTTTGCTTTCATCTTCTGGCAAGCCTATCATCAGTCATCACAATAACATAAGTGTCAACATAAACAATCATAACATGTACATTTGAACTTCATACCTAAAAAGTAACAAACTAGGAGCCAAAATGGGAGCTCCCAAATGCTTTTTCCTTACTGTCTCGTAGATGACATGGTAAAAAAGCATGAAAATTTCGCATCATCATAGAGAAAAAAACAAATACAAATTTTGAAGCCTCTATGATCATGATAATGGCAATAGAACCCTGTGTTTGAAACACAGTCAAGAAGCGGACAAAACTGAGACATAAAATTTCACATGGTAACAACTATTATCATTCCGCCAAAGGAGATCACTACTTAAAGACACAAAAGAAAGCAATATATATATATATATATAGGGAAGTGAACTCAAGTGGAAGCAAAATAGGCAAACTTGCTTATTAAATAGTGCAAGTATTCATCAAAACTAACAGATGCAAGAAAATGGGAATATTGCTCAAATTCTAGACTAATGCCCCAAAAATCAAAGAGTCAATAGTTTGGTCAAAACTCAAGATAGAGATTGAAATGAAAATCATTGGTGTACTACTCTAACAATGAGCTTCACAGCATTAGTTTACGAAACAAACCGTCACTACAGAGATTGAAATGAAAATCATTGGTGTACTACTCTAACAATGAGCTTCACAGCATTAGTTTACGAAACAAACCGTCACTACTAAAGCCAAACTTACATTTTAATTTGTTTGTTTTGCAATAAAGAGCTTCGAAGTCATGAACCGTTAAGCAACCTGATTTTGTGACAGATGCCAAGTATATTCCCTAGAATAAAATTTAAAATAGAATGAAAAAAGAGTGAAACTAATCAGCTTTATCAAATTAGTGCATTCTTCACAATGAGCAAAAAGATACTCACACAAAAGAACTTTGGTGACTTAACATGGACATGAATCCAAGAAATATAATGCACTCTTAAAAAATGTGATACAAATGAAAATAAACAGTGGATGAACATGTCCTCAAACATGTTAAAGTAGTATCATAATCATAAGTTAACCCAAACACGCAACAAGTATTTGCTACTATCATCCACCAATTGAATTACCTTGTTGTCAAAGTCTACAGAAGATACACCTTTCCTGTTAACAAACAAATGTGAGTCATTAAGTCATCTGTAAAGAGAATTCGCTAGTAACATGTAAAATACACAATTCTGTTTTACATAATAATTGGCATAAACCAGGAAATGATGAGTAATATCCTTATATCATTTTCATGTTAATTAAAGTTACCAATCATCGTGTAGCTGATTTGGTTTTTGGTTTTCTTGATTACATATTTGCTTCATAGCTAAAACTACATGTGTGGTTAGTTTGTATAATTTGGTAAAAAAAATTAGATATACAATAACAATACCTTCTGTTTATGTTATTGCAGATTAGGAAGTAAGAAGTAACTTTGTTATCGAAAATGTTTGAAAAGACTATTCATTATCTGTTAACACAAGCAAAGTCAGTGTGATCATTTCAGTCCCTCCTATGGGGCCTGAAACAACATTTCCAAAATGTGATCATTGAAACTGATGCTAAGCTGTGGTAAATTGTCTGTATGGTTCTACAAAGGTTGTTGCCATTGAACATTTGATCTTAGACTGTTTAGACATACTATCTAGAATGGACAATTTTTATGTTTCTGGAAGGATGTTTTATCAGTAACAATTACATTCTCCCATCAAATATATACACACCCCTTGCCTCCAAACAAAGAACTAGCTGGTTAAATATATGTTGAGTAGAAATTTCACTTCAAAATGAAGTTGTGTCCGGTGTCTGACATGTGTCAGTGTCCAACAAAACATATACACATTTGATTACTTAGTGTTTACATGTTAATGTTGCGTCCAATGCCCATGCCAGTGTTGTGTTGATGTGTCCAATGTCGACAGCACCAGTAAAGTGTTTTCAAACTATCAATTTAGTGTTCAAAAAAATAAAATCAATCGAGCAAATTATTTCTCTTCTTTCTTTTATCTTTTGTGAAAGAAGAAAAGTCAAAACATTACCTTCTTCTTAATGGAAGAAGGCGTTCGCCACTTGCCTCGCTAAGAATTCGATTAATCTGCATCACAATAGCCATAAATTACAACCACAACAACAAAATTTTATCCAATTAAGCAGGGTCAGCTAATAATCGGCTTAAACTATATCATTTTAAGTGACCATCTATACACCAATTATCAATCAATACATACATTTGAGTTGCAAGGCGCGTCGGTTTCCATCTGATACAAGTGCGGAAACACTCCAACCTTCACGAAATTTCAACAATACCATCAATTTCACATTAAACCAATCAAACCCCAACAACCAAAATACAAAACCAGACACAAACAAACCTCAGAATAAGAACGCATAAGCAAATTCATCATTTCATGTTGAAAATTCGGCTCAAATTTCCCATTCAGTTCAACCAAACTCCTCTTCCAACGAAACCTTCAATTGCAACAACACTCACAAATCTAAACACAAAAACCTAATTACAAAAATTACTTAAAATTAATAACTTTTAAACCAATTTTACCTATGAAGAAGCTTAATCTTTTCTTTCAAGTGCTTTTTAGGAACCAAATATTTATCCATTTTCGCGCGTCCTCTGCAAATGATCGCTTAAACCCTTCAAACCAAAAAAAAAATCAACCAAACAACTCTCTCTCTCTTCAACAGTGCCCAAAAATATTCCCGCCAATTAAATGGGCCCCAATAAAGTATTTTGAGCCACACTTAAGCCCAGCCCAATATCGCAAAAACAAAAACGTGCGTAAGTTGAACGATTAAATTAGCATAAGAAATTAATAATCATTAAACACAATAAATCACAAAATCAACTTTAATGAAACCAGTAATTTAATTTCATTCTGATAATAATAACATTATATCACGATACGATTACATTAGAAAACGAAACGCTAAATCTTCGAAATTTCAAGCAAATTACATAAATAACCCTAAGCCTATGCTTAAGCCCTCTCGCCTCTGATTCGGCGAGCGAGTTGAATATCCTTGGGCATAATGGTAACTCTCTTAGCATGAATAGCGCAAAGGTTAGTATCCTCAAAGAGTCCAACGAGATAAGCTTCAGCAGCTTCTTGAAGAGCAGAAACAGCGCTGCTCTGGAAACGGAGATCGGTTTTGAAATCCTGAGCGATTTCACGAACGAGACGTTGGAATGGGAGTTTTCGGATGAGAAGCTCTGTGCTTTTTTGGTATTTGCGGATTTCACGAAGTGCGACGGTTCCGGGACGGAAACGGTGGGGTTTCTTCACTCCACCGGTGGCTGGAGCGGATTTCCGGGCGGCTTTTGTGGCGAGTTGTTTTCTGGGAGCTTTGCCGCCGGTGGATTTGCGAGCGGTTTGTTTTGTACGCGCCATTGAAATTGAAATTTGAATGAAATGAAATGAAATTTCAGTTATGCTATGTGTTTGTGTTGTGTTGAATGAAGGGAGAAGAGGTTTTTTATAGAGTGGGGGTGTAAGAAGAGTGAAGCGCGGGATTTGAAATGTGTTTTGAAATTTTTGGTTTTGTTGAGATTTGATTGTGGAGTGAGTGTGGCCGTTGATGAGAGTTTAATCGACGGTTGTGGTGGTTAGTTGAATGATGGCACGGATCGTAATCCGCGTGACTATGAATGAACCAATAGCTTTTTGAGGAAATGAATGAACCACAATAGCTGACAAAAGTATAATGTAGTAGATGGATAGATATTAATAGATGGTTTTTGTTAAAAAAAAAAATAGGGTTAATTAAGTAAATAGTCTCTATAAATATTCAGAATTTCATTTTTATTCTTTGTAAAAATTTTACGTCGGCATTTTCGATCTCTAAAATGCTAAAGAAAAATGTCACAGAGACTAAAAAGTGTGATTTTATTTTGTAGGGATTAAAACCAAAATTTTGAATATTTATAGGGATCAGTTATTTAAGGTTTAATTGTGTGTTTGGTTTCTGCACTTTGATTATATTTTGGTATTGATCCCTGCACTTTTTTTGTTTGGTATTTGTCCCTGCAATTTGTAAAACTTTTGTCATTGGTCCTTCTGTTAACCTTATGTTAAAAAAAAAGTTAAAATTAACAGTGTGCCACGCGGACCAATTATTTCATGCCACGTGGCACATTAAAAGACAAAATTGCAAAATTGAAATAAATTAGATAAAATAATTGATTTTTAATTATAACAAAATCTAGGCAAGGCATGCTTCTTGGAGCTCCAACCCATAAATCAACAATAATTCCAATAACAAGGATAACCTAACAACAGCAACTATAATTACAAATATTCATTATCTATTTTCAATCTTCACTCCACTTTTCACTCATAATCCACTACTTTGTAATAAATCAAACCTTAAACCCATCTCAGCAATCAAAGCGTTCCAACTTGAGTTGATATGCTCGCAACCTGTCTCAACATCAGGTAGAGATATGCCTCACTCATCACTTCCTTTTCTCTTATTGTAAAGAGTCATCGCAAATTCTAAAACTCATCTTCCTTCTTCTTGTTGTTTGAAAACTCAAACCAGAATCCCTCAAATCTTCGCATGTGTAGAATAATTGGTTGTTGAATGTGAGTTGATCGGATTGCATGATGAGTCTGATGAGACCTTATTCGACGACAGCAAGGTAGCGATGTGAATGTCATTGTTGTGATCATCTTCTGCTTTTTATTTTTAATTTCCAATTAACAATAATAATAAAACTAATTAAAAATCAATTATTTTATCTTACAGAAATGATAACTGAACATCAAAATACAAACACAAATTTGACACCGAACACTGTTTACCGTATATTTATACGGTATTTATACATTTTTTCATTTTTTTTCTCTCCCTTTTTTCTTTCCCTCTTCTGTGACACTCTCACAACCGTCTCTCTCACCACAGCTCCGACCACCGTCCTTTCGTCCGGCCACAATCTCTCTACAACTCACGATCTCTCTCTCACTGATGTCTCTACAACCACCATCTTCTCCGATCATCTCAGATCTGACCACCACCACCACCAGCAAACTCGTTATTCTTTCCTCTTCTGCAAAAGACCTGCAACTCGGATCTAAACACCAACTGCAAATCGTTGTTCTTTCCTTCCCTGTACACGGTTGCAACAATCTTTCTTTCCTTTCTCTTACTTTCTCTGTACGCTCTTCAACTTCCCTTCCATGTAAACTGTTCAATGATGGCAGATCTGAATAAATTCACTCATTCCGATCACCACCGTCGTCCCCGTCGAAGAGATGACCGGCAACGACGATTCTGTCGACGACGTTGGTGATGGATGAAGGAGACGATGACCGACGAAGGTGATGACAGATGCCGATGAGGAGAGGAGAAAGTACCGCTGAATAATGCGGCGACAAAGGAAGGATTGAGGGGTGGAGAATCTGGAAGGGACGGTGAGGGAAGAAACGGAAGGAGAATTGAAACGACGGTGAGAAAGCACGCAGAGAAGAGAAAGAAGAGGGCTGGTTGTGTTTTGACTAAATTGCCCTTGTTTTATTGTTGAAATGTCAAAACTATCCATGGTGTCTTTTTTGTGTCAAAATATCTGTGTCCATTTATCATTTCTCTTATTTATTTTAATTTTGTAATTTTGTTTTTTAGTGTGCCACGTGGCATGAAATAATTGGTCCACGTGGCATACCGTTAATTTTAACTTTTTTTTAACATGAGATTAACAGAAGGACCAATAACAAAAGTTTTACAAAGTGCAGGGACCAATGCCAAACAAAAAAAGTGCAGAGGCCAATGTCAAAATATGATCAAAGTGCAGGGACCAAACACACATTTAAACCTTTATTTAATTAACCAAAAAAATATTAACAATAGATGCTAGTTCTGTTTGATACTCTCTTCGTCCAAATACAAGTCATCCTTTTTAAAAAAGTTTTATCCTAAATATAAGCATCTATATCAAATATAACCTTAATTAAAAATCCCTCTGGTCATATTTATAAAAAAAATTGATTTTTTATATTTATTGAGTAATTGATGTATCTTGTATAAAATACAGACGAAATATGAAAAATCAAATTAAATACATTTAAACAAAGAGCAATTTAATGATATTTATATACAAAATAGACATATAAATTACACTTTCAACTTTTCTTAATATTTTTGAATATGGTCAATGGAGTTTATAATAAGGGGCAGAGGAAATAGTTTTGTTTATAAATGTGAACAAATAGAATACTACTAATTTATTTAAAAATATAAAAAATCAAATTAAATACACGTATAAATTTACACATAAACTATACACATTAATTATACTCCATTTTTCTTAATAAGTGTGAAATTGGTTAAATGAGCTTATAATAAGGGAGGAATGGAATAAAAAGTAAAAGAAAAAACAATTGATGTTTTTTTACAAGTTAACAAAGGATTAAGATATTTAGAAGATTGAGTATTTAAAATAATTTTTAAAAATACGAGGGATTCGATCATTATATCTTTAGACTCACTTTTTTCCCTTTGAAGCACAGCTTATGTTTGAAAGGGCCTATTTATTCTAAGTAACTTTTGGTCTCATAGAAAACTGAGCAATTAAATTACATTAGGCATAACTAAACTTTAGAAGCCCGTTGGTTATAATTTTTTTAAAAAAATCATTTAATTAAACAAAATAATCATTTTTGAAAGTATTGCATGCGTTTGTCACAACTTTTTAAAAATCTGAATTTAAAAAAAAAAAAACTAAAAACAGTTTCAAATGAAAAGCTCTTAAGAGCAGCTTATCAAAAAATAGATTTTTTTTTAGACGAGAGAGAAAATTAAATGTCAAAAGATTGAACTAGTTTTGTAATAAAAAAACCCCTTTATATAGATGTATCCAAATAAACTAAATTATTTATTAAAAAAAAGTGATTTTTACTGCGATAAACAAACGCAAAATAGATTCTGATTTTTGTATAAAATCTCTAAAAAATAATCTCTAAATTATTCAATGTCAAAATCACTTTTGTTTTAATCTATAACAAACGGACCTTACTTCCGTATTTTAAAAAAAATACAGTTTGAACCCCCCTTATTTTAAAACCAACTTTTGGTCTTCAATTTTATTTTATTTTATTTTCAATTTTGGTCTCCATCCCGTTTTAAAGTCAATTTTGCTCATGTAACATTGTCCATTAATAATGTGTCATCTCTTGGATGGACAAATTTTATCACATATCATTGTTACTTTTTTGGGTTAAATATGTTTTTTGTCCTTATAAATATGTCAACTTTTTCGCTTTAGTCCCTCTAAAAAATTTCTTCAACTTTTAGTCCTCCACATAATTTCATCTTCACTTTTGGTCCCTCATATGTAGAATTCATATCTTTGAATAAAATTTTGCATAAAAATTTATAATATTAGTATAAGGATCTATTCCAAAAAAAATTATAATTTTTTACCAAACATGAATTAAATATGGTTTTTTATATTTTTGGTGGTAAAAATTCACATTTAATTCATGTTTTGTTGAAAAATTATAATTTTTTTGGGAGAATTTTTTACAATATTCTATACATTTCTGAACAATTTCATTAAAAAAAATACAAAAATTTACTTAAAAATTGGGACCAAAAGTAGTGATTGAAAATTTTGTAGGGACTAAAAGTTGAAGGAAAATTTTAGAGGGAGTATAACGGAAAATTGGTATATTTATAGGGACCAAAAACATATTTAACCCTAATTTTTTTAGTTTAATAATAAACATTTTAAAACTATAAAATAATTTCTTAAATCTTCACCATCTTGTTCATCGTCTTCATCAATTGTGTTCTTAATCTTCATCATCATATTCACAATAAACCCAAAAATTTCCTAAAATTTCAAACTCACTCTCATTAAAATCAATAAACTTGTTTAACCAAGCTTGTTGCTCCAGAGTTTTTAGTGATTGATCATTTAGATATTTAAGTTAAATAATAATAGAGGTGGTCGACAAAAATGATAAAATGTAGCGTAAAAGAAAAAAATACAGCAAATCTGAATGAAAAACCGTAAAGAAAAATCTAAAATTTGGTAACTCATGTTCATAAATATTTTATGGGGGATAAGTTGGTTCGTTAAATTTTTTGATTAAATTTTGTTCCTGAAATTAAATACAGACCAAAAAAAGAAGAATTGATAAAGAACAATAAAGGAAAATAACTGGTTGTAATAATCAAAATATAAAATCTAATGGAGAATTGATTCTAGTTAACTCAAAAGTTAGGAATTGTAACTTCATCCAGAATTCTTTTTGGAGGATATAAGCAATTCTGAAAAATCAAACAAAACATGATTGAAAACTCAATTTTCACTTTTGAGATGTTGTAGAAGTGCTTCTTGATGCAAAGAAGCCAAAGCAAACATACACTTAAAGAGTTAAAAGGTTTCTTTCTTCAACATGTTAGTTGAAGGTGTAGCTATCGAAATAGTTTCCACCTTGTCTTTGTCCATTGCCACACTTGTACTAGGAATGTGTGACCTAAGTAATCTATTTCCTCCATTCCAAATGAGCACATGGATAGTTCGACAAATAAAACATTATTCTGTAATATTTGTAAAACTGTTTCCAAATGGTAAAAATGTTGAGATAATGAGGGGTTATATACTAGTTTGTCATAAAAAAAAGCATAATTGCATGTTTGGTCCCTTATATTTATTTTAGGTTCTAAGTTAGTCCCTTATATTTTAAAAGTTTCAAGTTGGTTCTTTTGTTTTAAAAGTTTCAAGTTGGTTCGAAATGTTACTCACAGTGAAATAAGCTAGTATATTCGTCACTTGACCGTTTAAAGATTCGGGTTGACAATATGAGTGATGAAATTTAACTTATTTAGAAAATCATTTTTAAAACATTTTAATTTTAATTTTTTTGTTTTATTAAACTCAATATCATGTCGCCGAAGAGACTAACTTATTCCAACGTGAGTAACGTTTTGGACCAACTTGAAACCTTTAAAACGTAAGGGATCAACTTAAAACTTGTAAAACATAAGGGATCAACTTAAAACCTAAAATTAATATTAGAGATCAAACATGCAATTAAGTCAAAAAAAAAAAACATAGTACATACTTCCTTAAGCTTTGAAATTATGCATGAGCATTTGTCAAGCCAAAAGGCATAACAAGCCATTCATAATTCCCCTGATGAGTTCAAAAAGTTGTTTTGTACCTATCACTTGACTCTACTAGATTTTGATGATACCCAAACCTCAAATGCAACTTAGAAAAACATATGGCCCCAAACAACTCATCCAAAAGTTCATCTATCGTGGACATTGGGAAAGAATCTTGCATATTATTCTCATTAAGAGCTCTATATTCACTGCAGAATCTCCAAGTTCCATCTTTATTTTTTACCAATACGATAAATAGGTGATGAGAATGGGTTATTGCTGAGTTGTATGATTCCTTCTTCCAATATTTTGAATCATGATTTCAATTTTCTCATTCTGACTTTGGGGGTATCTATAGGGACTAGGGTTTCACCTTGACTGGTCAGTCCCTTCCATTAACGGTATAGTGTGGTTTTGCTGTCTTGTGGGAGGTAACCCTGTAGGTTTATTGATTTTTTCTTTTTGTATTTATTCAGCAGTAGCACCAATTATGGTTCCATGCTTGTAGGTAAGTCTAACCAACAACCCTGCTTATTAACAGGCTCAACTCTATGACTTGTGATAATTTTCTCACCTTCACAACTAACACCAAATATAAACTCTACATCATGGCTGTGATTATTGGAGTTGAGGTTTTTGCAATGGTTATAAACGACAACGAACGGTCATGCAAATATTGCTTATAACTTTAACCAATGTGTTATAAGTAACCTTCCCACAGGTGTTCTTCGTCAACTTCCATTTATCCATAGCAACTAGAGTTTCATGATGTGTGCTTGTTATTTTAGAGGAGTGATATTTGTACAACTTTTCTGACAACTAATTTTCTCCTTTTTTTTTATTGGACAAAAACAATGGAGAAAGAAAGAAGAAGAAAAAATAAAAACACATGTGAGTATGAGAGAGATGATTGTTTCAAAAGTTGTCAAAAAATAGATGTATAAATATCATTTCTCGTTATTTTAATATCTATTGTATAGTGGAACGACCTTAGGCATCATCTAGGATGTCCAACAACCCCACAGTTGTTTCACATTTAATTGATTATCCATATCATCTAAACAATTATCTTTTTTAATTTAACCAATTCCATCTCCCTTAATCAATCAATTCATCCCTTAATTTAATCAATTCCATCTCCCTTATAAAATGATTTAAACATATGCAAATAAACTTTAAAACATCTATTAACTTGATTGCTTAGATACACACCGGTGGCCCTAAGCACCGTTCAAAATGGAGATCGCCTATATTTAGGGGGGACCAATTTTTTTAGTATGTAATACGTATGAATGTATGATATATGTATGATTATTAGAAAGAGTGCCAATTCATTTTAATAGTCTTTGGAAATAGTTATAGGATTATTGATTTTTGTTTTAGCATTTGCAAGGTACCCGTGAGTTTTTCTTTTTGTTGAATAGGAACACGTGAGTTTACACAAATGTCTTTTATTTTTATGATATTGTGCATAAAGATGAAATAAAGAGAAAAAGATAAATCTAAAAGAATAGATGAGTATTCTTTTTTATTTTAGAAAACTCGACATCTGGTCTAAAGACCGGCCAATTTGAGAAACCAATCTCACGGTCCGTCAGCAGTCACCCCAATTGAAATCAGAACAAAACTTTGTATGAAACAATACAAATTTTTATATAATTATTTTTAAAAAAAATCAATGATTTGATACATAATAGAAATATATATAGTACATAGAATAAACTCTATTTGTCGTCAAACCTCAATGACCACTCTTTAATCATCTATGAGCTCACGTCCCTAATCCTAATCTAAATCTTTAGATAAAAGAAACAGATGTTCGGTGGTGCGCTCCCTGTTCTTATGGATGCACCACTGTCTTTTTTGTTATGGCTTGACGTTGGCTCTAATGATTCTAGTCGTCGTTTTTCCGTCTACTGATTCATTGAATTTCTAGGCTTAACTCGCGAAGTTGGTCGGGTCTGGTTCATTTTGGCGGACCTGGTTATGAGGTTCTCTTGTGTGACTTACTTACGAGATATTTCGTTTAGATTTAGTTGTTTTCAAAAACCGGCACAACCAGGTGGTGGTTATGGTGTTCTTCCTCTTAAACGTGTTTCCCTCGTTTGGGTTCGAGCATCTGGTTTGTTCTGTTCCTAATATCGCCGCCTCACTCAGTGGCGACGATGGCTTTGTTAAAACAACTTTAGTTGTTGGGTTTCTATGAGCTAAATTCAATCGCTTTGGGATCTATGTTCGGACTTGGTGTTTCGTAATTTCTATTAGCCTAAGCTCTATCCAATTTTCAATTCGGCATCCATCTCCGTCATCGTTTCGCTGCTGGATAATTTTGTTGAAGTTGATTGGTATTTTGCTTCTATGGTGTTTTGGCTTACTGATTCTATTTCAGATTTATTGAGTTTTGCATGTACTAAAACTTACGGGTTTACATCTGACACGTCGAAGAAGTTTGAGATGGTCCTAAACTCACCTCAATCATTATTGAACTCAAACAATGTAGCTAGAGATGGATATATGACTTGTTGTGATTTATCGAAGGGGGGTTGTTGGTACGTGAAACAATATTTATTGGCAGTCAATTCATTCGTCGTCTTGAGAAGTGAAAGTTCACATGACACTTTTTTTTTTGCTATCTATTTTGCTCTCGTACACGGGTTCGTTCCATGGCGTATGTTCATTTGCTTCAATTTCTTCTTAACCACTTTTTTGTATTTTTACTATTTATACCCGCTTGGGTTGACGTTATGGTTTAAATGGTTTACGTTTATGTCCCTCAATATTTTGTACTCTATTTTATTTTAATATATTTAGGGTGTTGAAGAGGGTTTTCCATATGAAACCCCATTTGATTAAACAAAACATATATAATACATATAGTTTTGCAACCTATAGAGGCCCTACCCAATTTAAGGGGGTAGTCTCCATAGTTGCGCATAGAGGATACTAGGCTCACACCAAAAAGATGTATAATTCATAAATAACATAGATGTTAGAATTTACAATAATTTTGAAAAATCATATTTAATATATGAAAAATTAGAAATAAAAGATTCAATAGTTATGCATGTAGTTTATTGGTGGCGTTCTTAGTAATTGTTATGTATGTAGTTGGTTGTTGGTGTGTTGTTGGTGTTCCTTGGGTCATGCATGTAGTTTGTTGGTGGTGTTCTTAGTGATTGTTATGTATGTAGCTGGTTGTTGGTGTTCCTTGGTTATTGATTTGCATGATTCTAAGAAACGTATTTCATACATGAGAAGGAAGAGAGATAAGTTGTGTATGATTTATATCCAATATCAAAATTTAAATTTAATGATAAATTATTTATGTTTCCATTATTTCTTTAATTAAATTTTTTAACACTTTTTTTTAAGAAGATAAACTAGGCCACCGAAATTGACGCTGAAGAGAATCAAACTTGAAACCCTGAGAGAAACATATTCAAAGGTCCCAAGTCAACACCATCAGACCAACTCACATGGGTTAATTTTTTTAAAATTTGTAACACTTACCTTATAAATAAAAATCTAATTCTAAATTTTAGATTAAGTTCAAAATTAATTTCTCAATAAAGCGTATCCAAGTTTTGATATCCAATTAAAAAAATATATTTTTTATAAGCCAATTAGAAAAGTATTTGATACGTTTTACTTACCTCTATTGAATTTTAAATTATCAGAGTCTTTTTTCATATTTTAAAATATCAGTACCATAATATAGAAATTTTTTAAATTTAAATATAAATATTGTTAAAAGAAAAATTAAAAAATCATAATAACAAAAAATTTAAATCAATCACATGAAATAATTGAAAGTAAAAGTATTCGAACAAAATTTTAACATTCTATTCATTGATCTCTTTAACATATGTCTTTCTTTTTTACTCTCTCTAATCTCTGTGTTTATAGCGTTGGATCATCGATCCAAAAAAGTATCATTATTCAAGCATTTTCTAATTAAATCAATTGTTTCTATTCATTTGTGCTCTTCTTAAAGTCTCATGGTTTGATTATCCTTGATGATAATTTCAGTGAACTAGTTTGATTTCTTCAAACAAATTTTTATTTTATTTTATTTTATTTTATCAATTTTATATTAAATATTGAGTGTGTTGAGGAGTGTTTGACAAAGTTTACAAAAGCTTGATAGACCATGTTTAACCCTGTATTTTTTTGGTAAAGTATGATAAACTATTTTTTTTTTGGGTACATATCATAGACCATTTTCTTCAGTATTTTTGTTTTTGTTTTTGTTATGAGTAAACCATTTTATTCAAAGATTGTTCACTGGTGGCATTTACCATGGGAAGGTCTAATCCTTTCCCACCATGAAAAAGGTGAATGTGAACCATTGATATATTAATAAAAATATTAAATGGTTGAGATTGTCCACTTACAACTTATTGGTGACTTTTTGTTTTTAAAATTTTACAAAATATTTGACCCCACATGATAAGGTTTAATGATATTTTATTTTATGGGCTATTGGCGCAATAAAGGACAATGAGCCTTTTTTAAAACGAAAATCATCAAGGCCCAACCAAAACATTCTATTGGAACCCCCGTGTACATATTTCTGACTCCGAAAAAAACAAAACATTAAGTATTATTTGGTTAAATAAATTTGGTAAAATAATTTTGACCTCCTGAACAATGTACTCAGAACTTAAAGCATCGATAAATAATTTTTTTATTTTATTAAAAATATGAATTTTACATATGAGTTTATTTGAAAATAGGTACCAAAAGTTACGATGAAAAACTTTTAGCGGACTAAAAATCGGAAAACAATATTAGAAAGAATAAAACGAAAAGTTTATATATTTATAGGGACCAAAAGTAAGAATTGGTGACAATTGTATATTTCTAAAATAATGAGTTTGTATATTTCAAAATTCCGCTTAAACAAAAGTAAGAATTATTTTTTAATTCAAAAAAAAAATAATGAAAAAAAAACAATAATAACCTTTACAAATTAATTCAGATGGAAACAAATCGGGATAATTGAAATTGTACTATGAATTTACAAGCAAAAACATAAAGTTCAGTTTTAATTCAAAATCCCACAACAAATTCAAAATAATAACAAAATGGAAACATATCGGATCGATTCATAGTGAGAGTTGATTTTAATGGTGTATAAAACAAATCAATTTAAAAGGGAGGTGTAATACCAAGTTTAATATAATATTGTATTGTTTTTTGTTTGTTCAAAGAAAGTTACCAAACAAATGTTTTTTCATCCGATTGGACTTGCCACACACACACACACACATATATATATATATATATATATATATATATATATATATATATATAAAGTAGCATTTTCCATGATGGAAAAGTATTAGCCTTTTCCATGATAAATGCCACCTCATCGTAAATATGAACACTTTTATATGTAGGAATCAAAATCATAATTTGTCAAATTACCGGTGATTAACCCCTTGTGCGAGACCAGCAACCATTTGTCATGGATTCACGCTGCTTTCTTCAGCTAATTTCGTTGACTTTTTGACCTGTTATGTTAAATAGTGAACACTAGTACATATTTAAATATTTTATTTGTATATTTTCTGCAATTTCTTATCGACAGACCACAGACATATCCACTAGGCCCACCACAAATTTCTAATTCTAATAACTTTTTAAAGTTCAACATTAACATCATCATTACAAAAAACAAAAATGCTCATTCAACGCTTGTACAATTTTCCAATATCTTTCTCTATTAAAACACATATAATCATGTAGGAGTACAAAAAAAAAGCACAAATACACATTAAAACATTCACTACTATTTGAACCAAAAAAATAAAAATCACTCCTATAATTTATGAATGTGTCAAAACTACAAATGCATTTTTTTTTTAGCAAAAGAACTACAAATACACCATGAGCGTTTAATACCTTAGTAATTTTATATGCACTAGATTGGTCAATGGAATACAACATTTAAAATTAAATTATCTAACTTAAAATACATACGATGACCAAAATTACTAATTAAAGACACATTTAGCTTATAACTCTTGTGTGGATATATATTTGGATACATCATTTAGACACACTTTAAGAAATAGACAAAATAATAATTAAATAATATATATTTTTAAAATAAGTGAAGATTCTCTCTAGAAAAAAATAAGAATAAAGCTATTCATTTTGATTTCTCACTATTTTCGTGCAATTCAATTTAGTCTTCCTGAATAGATAACACTAAATCAATCGCTCAAATTTTTATACAGAAGATGAATAATTTTCCAACTCATTATAACACAGAGATTAATTTATCTCTAATATAAAAATCTCTATGACGAGTTTATGTATTATTTTTTAATCATGACTAAATTGATTCATAAAGAAATTGTGAATGATTTAAATGAACTTTTACTTTTTAAAATAACTGCATAATAAACAAATTTTTTATGTGTCAAAATATGTGTCCACGCAAGAATTAATGTTTGGATTTTGCTAACAAAAACATATATTAATGATAGGACCACACCATAACCAATTTTTTTTTAATTTTTTGAGAAAATAAATTGACTTAATTTTTATACAAAATTTTAACATTGAATTTCTTATCATGTGCCCTAGAGCAGGACACATGTTGGAGTAAGCATCTTCGTCGATGTTTACCCCTAAAAATATCCTGAACAACCTCATAATCATACCATAATTAACATTAAATATACAACACCAACTAGGATAGGACCACACCATAACCAAAAAAACCACCCTTTCTCTTTCTCCCACATACAAAGTAAACTCATCTCAAACAAAATCCAAACCAAAACATGACCATGGACCGATCATCATCACAAAGCAGCTCAAAATCCTCAGACTCACCCTCTCGAGACTTCAAAGTCCTATCCATAGAATGCTACAAAGGCAGCTCAAAATCCGATGAATGGACCGGAGACATGCTTCAAACCGGTGACATAGTTGAAGAGTTTCGAGTTGGCGGTTCAGCTAACTCATTGATAAGGTTCAAAGCACCTTTCAAGAATGGAAAAAGTGGTGTAAATAAGATTCTTCAAGAAGCTTATAAGAAGAAGGATACTTCTATACTTGTAAGAGTACGTAGAGGAGTTGATGAGTATGCTGAGTTGCAAGGTTGTATTGTTCCTAATGAGAATAAAAAGAGTTATGTTCTTAGGGATATTGTTGATCCTAATTATCTTGTTGGCTTTTTGGATCGAACTGAAGCTGAGTGCTTTCAACTCCAAGGTATTTTTCAATAATTTTTTATACATGGTTGAAATTTAATAGTTGACTTAGAATTTGTGTATATTTGAATTCACTGTAAATTTAATAAAATTATGGTAATATTGTGATTTTGGTGAAATTTCAAATGATAAATTATGTTAAATTCACCGTCAATCTAAACATACCATTCAACTTAATTGCTATCTCCAAGTTGGTTTGTTCTCCTAAATTTCAATTTTTTTTTCATATGTATTTCTTGTAACAGTACAATATTGCAAATTAATTAGATTAACAATTTTTAATTTTCATGGGTATCCACTACATATTGGTGCAAAAATGTGTTTAAAGTTGTGCAAATATTTTTTTTTGAACAAGTAAAAGTTGTGCAAATAGTTAATTTAAATCACATAATTGAATTAATCATAATTTTAACCGTAAATTGAATTAATTATCTACTCAAAATGAATATATTAATGTATCAGTTGGTAGGGACAATACATAATATATTAAGGCATGAGATTCAAACCCCGGCAAAAAAAATTGTAGATTAAATAATCTTATCCTACATGATTTTTTTATTTGATGTGTCGATTTCCAGGTTAAATTAATCAAATGAATGTATTGGTAAATTACTTAGAAAATAGAAACCATAATATGACTTTGTTGCTATTGGTTGGTTGATTAGTCGGCAGATGGTAGTTATTTCCTAGTTACACGGTTGGTCTTTTCTGGTATAAAGTTTTTCGTGTTGGTGAAGATTAGTTATTATTTTCATATGTAAAAAACAAATTTTATTTAATTTTTCTTGGTGAGTGATGCCTTACAGCTACTAACAAGTACGGCTATAGCGACAGGTAATAAAAGCACACGGACAACGTAGTTACTGCTTTCTTATCTCGTTCTGATTAGTCTAGCAGTATAGTTCCCCATTTGCCAAAGCAACACCTTTACCTTATTTTTTTGGTAGGTATCTTGTTTGGCCACATAGTATGATAGTAGTACTACTTGCCTTAATCTCATACAAATGTGAGGGACACGTTTTCTTTTATTATTAGGGACAATGTAAATGCGTGTTTGATATCACATTAGGTTTGTTGAAATGACGGTAAACACTTTGATTTTACAAAAGCTACATCATATATATCTGATATCACGGTGAATTTGTTGGATTTGTGGTCACTTGTGATCTAGCAAAAGATACAAAGTGTAACTTTTGCAAAATCGCGATGATTCTAACAAACGGACACTGTGACATCAGATATGCACATAGATAACTTTTAGAAAATCACGTTGCTACCAACAATGGATTGGTCAGAGTGGTAAATGATTTGAGACACTTTTGTGGTTAGAGGTTTGATTCCTGGCTCATACATATGAAAAAAATCCAGCTGAAAGAAGAGAATCCACTTTGTATGTCTCACAAGTTTCTCGACGAAAGCACTGATGGAAACTTCGTACCTATTTCATAGTAATCCAAAAGTGAAAATCACATTGTTTCGGCGTGATTCGGCAAACCTACCGTGATATAAAATAAGCACTAAGCCTTCTTGGACAATCCAACATTTCAAATTAAAAGTATATTCAATTATTTTGATTTTTCAACTTTCAATATTGTGTCTAAGAATGTGTTGGTGCACTATAGCTTTTGAGTTACTTGATTTGTGACATTATCTGATTCTGATTCTGATTGTACCTAACCCAAGTCTACAATAATAAATATCCATTAAACCATATTTATTCAAGACAATAACTTCTCATCTGAAAGCTGCAAACTTTTGGTAGATTAAGCCATCAAGTTGCGTGTTACTCATGAGTTCCTTTTGTGTCTGATATAGACATCTGGAACTAAAAACCAGCATTTTTCACATCTTTAGATAAGTAATTGAAGAGAAGGAAAGTAAAGAAATTGTACACTTGTGATTCTTAATACTTTATGGCATACAGTAATATTGAACGGTAGCTATTGATACATACATTATATTCATTAGCCTCAATCTATACACGGACACCAGACACGACACGAACACGTTGAAATTCCCCTCAGTGTCAATTTGGGTGGACTAGTTTAGCTTCTCAAATAAAAAAAAAAACACGGACACACTGAAACTGATAATAATTTGAGAAAATAACATAATTCAATGTATCATATGTGTTGGTGTTAGACATGATACGTGTCTGACATTGGGTCACGCACGCCTAATCCGAAGAGTATCGCAACCCTTGATTGAATACCATCTAGTACCTATACACTGGTATAATGTATTAGAAGGACTTTAGTTAATCAACCTTTGTTTGATACACACAAGTGATTACTCTATTTGTTGAGCAATGTAGTTACAGATTATGACTTTTAGTTTTTGATATCTTCATCTAATGATAAATGATATAAAACTGCACTTTTCAGCTTCAAGGAGCAGTAGGATGGTAAATGAGTTAACAAAAACCCGAATACAGGACGGATTTGTGTCGTATCCGTGGGAGAGGAGGATGCAGGAGTTGCTATCAGTTCCAAATTCTAGCAACTTTCTTTCCATATTACTTCTTCCCAAAGCTTCAGATAGAGTTGCTTCTCGCTACAATGATGTGGAAGACACACTAGCCCGAGCAAACGCATGGCTTAATGCAGCCCAAGCTTCAGGGGTCCCTATTGTCTTTATGAACATTCAAACTGAGTCCTTACTTACAAAGGTGAACCATCAACTCCCTGACCATTTTACAATTGTATTCGAGGAGATTTGGACTCTGTCCCTTAAGATTTTAAGGTCAAACTTTTGCCATTGAGCGAACGCCTCATAATATTTTTTGCTGTCTTTTATCTGTGACAGATATCTGGAGAGACAGCTTCTTCCACGGTAAATGCAGGATCATTATCCGACTTATGCAACATTGCAAATGCAAGTCTTTATGGTTTCGAAGATTATCACGGAGTAGACATTGGTGTTGTTAGAGCAATTCGACTATGGTATGCTCCAATGGGAGGAGAGTTCTCCATAGAGATAAAACTTAGAGAGGAAGATACAAAGCTCGGCTTTGCCATTAGTCGTACAGAAGAGGTTTTTCTCTATCTCTGAATTTTTCATACATGCTATGAAACATTGATATAGTCACACCTAACACAACACTGACACTGATAATTTAAGAAAATAGAAACGATCGAGTTTGAAGTGTCGAATACTGACATTTCTTCAATATGAAGTGTGAGACATGTGCTTAAGTTACACAAACTCATTTATTGTTGAATGTTTCATCTAATAGTTTTATGATCAACAGGGTTTTATATTCATCTCATCATCAGTAATTGACGAAGGTAAAGAAAGTTTACCGGCCACACGTTCAGGACTAAGCAATCTATACAAACTAGCAACAGAAACTTCAAGGTTATTGGTAGTATCAAGGCTTTCAAATCAAAGAGTCCTTCCATGGATGGTTTCATCAACCGGAGCAATTCGTTGTTACGACACTGTTTCATTGAGCCAGAAACTCTCCTTACATCGACACACTAAAGTTCCTATTCTCCTACATGTCTTCCTTTGGGACCGAACAATGGCTACTTCAAGTGCAGAAAGTACAAAATCAAAACCCTTGTCTCCCTCTGTGCTACCATTACCACCTCAAGTTCAATTGGCACACCGTCCTAATGAGAACCAAATACAGCCCTTACCATGTGAAGGATCTGATCCAAGTGATATCAATATCAGTGATAGTTCTCAGCCGACGCATCTTGAGAGAGGTGCCGTTGGGGATGTCTCATTCAGATTCCAGGACTTCTCCTTGTCCTCCACCAACTGGGTATGAATAAGTATGGTTTTAGACTGCAGTCCTGGATACGCTGTGAACCTTTATATTGTGGTAAAATAGGAAAATGCGGTCCAAATAAAATCTGATTAATAGTATATAACATCATTTAACAGGCCACTTCGCACAAGTGAGACAAATATTGCATCGTACACAAGCTATAGTTATCACGTTGGATCAGTAAATTCAATGTTAAATTAAATGAAATATAATATAACTTATTGATCCAATGGTAAAAAAGACAATTGTGCATGATGCAAGACCATGTTGCTTGTGCATATTAGAGAAAGCCCATTTAACATGTAACATACCAATATCATGCATGTTCTTTTTGTTCACCTTGTTTGTACATACATGATATATTGTATTGCTTTGGTCTTGAGGCTTTTAATTTGTGAGGGTTAGAGTTTGTTTTGTTTCCTAATTAGCTTGTTCAGACATAGAAAAGGCTGAACAAAACTTCTAGAATTGCTTTTTGTGCTTAGTAGGTAGTGTTTTGAAAGAAACAATAAGTCATTCAACTTTTGAAAATGGTTGGTCCATAGGACAATATATATTCATAATATATCACAGAATGAATTTCTGCTTGATGATAAGAAAGGCATGTTGATGTTGAACGCTAAGAATATTCAACAGCCAGAGTCAATGACAATACTTGGGCCTACTGGTTGCATTTTGTCAATTGTTTTGACCTTAGTTTAAAATATATGTTGGATATGAACATGTGGATTAACACTTAACTAAACTCCTCGAATTACTTTATTACATCAACATTTAACTAAGTTGTTTATTTTAGCACAATCATAACAAACGTGTGTTAGTTTAGTTGGTAAGGATTCAACTCTGATCTCACAATGATACGAGGTTTTAAATCTTAATTTCGATGCAAAAGTTTCGTTGGTAGTCTATACATAAATTTTATCAAATACACTTGACACATGATACATCTTCGTGTTTGATGATACTTTCTCCGGCAATAATGTCCCTTTTCATCAGGGGCGGATCTAAACATTCGGCATATGTGTGGTTAAAATTTCAAAGAAACAATAATGTAAACCATATTAAAATAATAAGAAAAAACATTGTTTGACGCAATACAATTACAATGAAGATTGCCTCATATCCATTTGTTGAAAATGAGCTAAAATAACATTATTGCTAATTGTTAAAAAACTTTTTTTTATATAAGTTACAAGACGATCATTTAACCACCGATCACTCATTTTGTTACATAGTTGATTCCTCACAACTTTTGTAACTGAAAAAACACGTTCAACACTTGCAGTTGCTACCCGCAAGAGCAAATCCAACTTTAAAAACTTATAAACCATAATAAATGTGTTGCACTTAATTGTTTCGCGCGAGAGTAAAGTGTTTTATTTAAGGTATTATAAAAGGAAATCTTACCTCGAAAATTGTATATTATACTTTTTGAAAGTTGAAAAAGTTTTCTTTTTAATACAAATCTTTTCTTATCTTTCTACTTTTAGTTTCTTAACCAGTGCCCCAGGGCAGTGGTTAACAAGACCCTTTATTTATTTTTTAAAAAAACTTTAGGGTATGGATGTGCGGCTTTAGCCACACATGACCCAATATTGAGTCTGCCCCTGCTCCTCACATACTCCTTTCGTGTTTTATTATACGTAACTTGTGGTGCATGGTTAGGTCGTGGATTGGTATACCTTCAGCTGATCCGGATTTGTTACAGGATCATCTTGTTCAGTTTATTCATTCTTCTGGTGGATTGTGAGCTCATCGTTCATTCTTGCAGCTTATTTGGTTATGTTGTGTTTGAGTTATGTGGAATGACTAGAACAACAAAATTTTCAAGGTAAAGGAAAACACAATTCATCATATATATATAATCGAAAAATGAGTACAAGGGGTACACTAACAATACAATAAAATTCAAAGCCTCATAAAGGAGAATCATTTTAAATAGGAACTAAGAGTCTAAAAACTTCAGAATAATGGGATGGAAGTAACTAAAACACACAAATAAACCACCGTTCGTCCTCGACTCAATCATATAATACATCCTTGGTAAAGTTCCTTTCAAATCGTTCCATGCTATTTTATGCATGCTAAACTAAATCCTGACATTGAAACAGATAAATCTAAATGCTATAAGTCTATTAGAGTCCAAAATTTGGGCCAGAATAGACCAGTATAGTGTCATCTAGCCATGTTCAAAATAATGATAATACCCTTTCTGAAAGAGGGGACCAATAATCAACCTTGTTCATCCATACACAAGATAGTGGCATAACATCAATGAATTCTCCACCAATAATCTCTACAGGGTTTGGTAACTTGATCCATAAAAATGACTAACTAGTCATTTTTTTTAAGGATATAGTCATGTTACCGTATTCATTCATATACATAACTTTAGTCAATTTTCATACCCGTATTTCATGTTCAAGATATTCATATTTTCCCTAATAATACTATTTATGATTCCTTGATGTTACGACATATTTATGAAGCCGAGAAACTCTAACTAGTTGTCGAACATTCTAACACTAGTGAGAGTGTGATGTTTTAAAGTTCACCCTGATGGATGATGTTCTTCTTTTACTTCCCTTTTCCCCCTATTATAATTTCTTAATTATGAGTTATTGATACGGCATACATGTTGTAGACGTGTAGGAACTGTTCATTTGATATATGTTTATTTTGTTCAAGTTTTTGTATACTTCAGATGGTTTCCAATCATAAATAGTTATTCGTGTATTTGTTTCTAAGCATTGTTATTGTTGTACCACTTTAAGTGTCGTATAACATTTCTCACCCCCTATTTCTATGTATTTCTTTTCTCTTCATTATATGCAGGTTATCCTTACGACAAGACTGAGGAGTAGAATCAAGGCGTTTGTGTAAGAGAATAAAGCGGATAGTTATTATCTCACCTATATTATGTTGTTCTTTAAAGTTTGTTGGATTATTGTGTATGTTTAAATTGAGTTATAGGCTCTAATGTTGTGACATCAGAACTGAGTTTAATAATATGTAGTTGACTTATTTTGTTGGATCTTGAGAAAATTTTACATATTTTATTTTATTATGAGGATAATTGTAACGCTTTAAGATGGAAAAATATTTTATTTTGAATTATGACATTGAGTTGATACTTGTCATGATGATGTTATATCTTTTTTTCCCCCCGATGAAACTGACGATTTGGTATCTTAGACTACATAAAACTTATAATGGCTAAGTTAATATAAGACATTAACAATAGAGTTTAAAAATTCAAAACCTGGATCTTATAAAAATCGAGAAATCTATTTGTTTAACATTAACAATATATTTTATAATTTGGAGCGTGTTTTTGAGTTTCAGTTTCTAGAATCTGTAACTCTTGATATGATCAAAATACCCTATGAAGGCTATGGTTCTTTATCAACATTCTCAGCCTCAAGTTGAAACCAAAGAAAAAACATGCTATGAAAAATGTATGGTTCATCAAAGAAATGAAAGCATAGACATATTATTAAGTTATTAGCTAAAATCAATATAATATATCAAATAACTTCTATTTTTTTTTTGGTAAAGAGTAATTGCTAATATTAACTAATGACTAAAGACAAGGGATAACTTGTCAATTCCACTAAAAATTAATATCTTTGCATGGAAGTTGTTTCTTAATCGTGTTCCGATTAAGGATAACTTGGTAAGGAGGCATATTATTGCTCTAACTGATCACAAAATTTCGGCAGGCTGTGGATTGTTAGAAAACAAATACAATTTATTTGTTATATGTTACTTTTATGGTCGGCTTTGGTCTCTTGTTTCATGTTGGTTGGGTTTCTCAACGACAACTCATGGTAACTTATTGGTCCAATATTATATCACTATCAGTGGTTTGGGTCATTTGGAAAGCGAGAAATAAGAGTATTATTGAACACAAGGGTGAAAGATCTTTAAGTGAAAAGGTTAAGCTTCAGTCCTTTTGGTGGTTAAAATCAACATATGTTGCGTACGATTTAGATTATCATTTCTGGAGGCTTAATCTTATTACTTGCTTAATTGCGTTGCTTCCTAGCTTTTTTTTCTTTCCAGTGTTTGGAGTTTCTTGTAATGTAACTTTGTACTTTTGATAAGTCAATCAGGTACATCTTGTGTCAGAGGGACTTTGTGTGTGTTTATTTTTGGCATATTAAAAAAAAACTAATGACAAAAGACAATAAAAAAAAAATTGACCGAAGACAACTAAGATAAATAAGGAAATAAAACAGTAAAATATAGAGTATCATCTCATTAAGGGTATTATTCCTATAAAAAGAAATTGCCACCATTCTCAACTATCAATTCTTTTTTATGATTTTTCTTGTTTTTCTTCTTCTCCGTGTTATAGGTACAAAGTATCCATTGGCTATCAATGACTAATCTAAACCTGAGAAATTTGTTAGCCACCTTTAAATATAAGATCTCCCCTTATTGGACATTTTATTTAACCACAAAATTAAAAACCAACATAGCGTCATTGATACCAATGTAATAAACCCCCACCCCTACGGTTGAAATAGTCATATGATCGATGTTCAATTAATAAAATCAAGAGAAAACAAAGTTAGGTACTAATATTTATTTGACTTTATCTTGAAATATGTAATGCTAAGTATGATTAAATACCCCATAAAGGTTATGTTTCTTTCTCAACAATCCCAACCTCGCCTTAAACTAATAAAAAAACAAGCTACAAAAAATGAATGGCTCATCAAGAAAATGAAAGCATAAACAACTTATTAAATTTATGAACTAAAAATCAATAAAATATATAAAATGATGCTCTCTCTCTCCCCCTCTCTCTCTCTATTATGAACAACTGTATAAGAAATAAAATTATTGAAATATTGGTAACCATGTTTGGACTATAATTACAAGCAACATTTTTAATTAAGATCTATTCGTTGGGCTAAATGGACTAATGTGATACGTAAATATACTTTAGTATCATCTAATAATTATTCTTTATTTGGTGGTGACCGGAGTTTGAACCATAGACCATGCATATATTAAGTATTGTCCATAGCAACTAAACTAAACTCACGAGGACATCTAATAATTATTCTAATTTTAATGATAAATTATTTGCAATGACAAAATTTTGAAAATAATTCAATTTATTACTAACTATTATTCAATATTGAAGCAATCCCGAAAGCAAATCGAATATGATCATGTAACGAAAAAAACATCAAGTAACGAAATTGATCCCTTTGGTTTCAAAAAGTTTATTTTTTTTATTTTTTTACCATGTATGCTTCGTAGATAATAAAGGAAATGACCCTTGATCTTTTCTCACTCCCATTCATTTACCATAAGTGCATAGAAAAACAAATTGGTGCTATTACTTATATAAATAATGACAAATTAAAATAATCATCTTCATTTTAATTGGTTTTTCTATCATTATCATGGATAGATTATGGCTCCAATAAAAAAAACAAATAGAGAAGAATAAAAAAGAAGTGGTGAAGAATAAAAAAAGAAAGCACATGGAGAAGAATAAAAAAATAATCAATTAAAAGTAATTAGTTAGTTTTCCATTTATAGGTGATAAGTGTTAACTCCGTGAGGGGTGCGTGTAATTTTCTCACCATTCAGGATCCTCGTGGTGTGGAAGCTATTTCAGATTTAATTTGGCACAAACAGGTTCCCTTGAAGGTCTCTGTTTTGGCTTGGAGGCTTATTCATAATAGGTTAGCAATTAAGGACAATTTGGTAACGTGCAACATCATTTCTCATGACTCTCAATTTTGTGTGAGTGGCTGAAGTGGATTGGAAATAACACATCACTTGTTTCATTCTTTCCCTGTTTTCGTCCCTTTGTGGTGCGTGGTTAGGTCATGGATTGGTATATTTTCAGCTGATCCAGATTTGGTACATGATCATCTTGTTCAGTTTATTCATTCTTCTGGAGGATTGTGAGTTCGTCGTTCATTCTTGCAGCTTATTTGGTTATGTTGTATTTAGGTTATGTGGAATGAGAGGAACAATAGAGTTTTCAAGGCTAAGGAAAACACAATGCATCAAATGTTAGATAAAGTCAAATGACATTCGTTTTGGTGGTTGAAACCTTATAATGTCAATCTTGGGTTAAACTCTCATATGTGGTTGTCGAGCCCTTTTGTTTGTATGGGCATCGACTAATTTTTGTTGTTTCTTTTGTTTTTGGTTTCGTGTTAACTGTAAAATTTTGAGGTTCATTCTGGCACACCTTGTGCTAGCAAGAACTCTCAATTGATGTTAACATGATCCATTTTTGCTTGTTCAAAATAAAAATAAAAATTAAAGTCTACCGTATTATTTAATATTAATTAATCTAAGTCATTAATTGATAAAAGAACTAAAGGCCAAGATTTAGAGTAAGTAAATAACTTACCTTCAAGTACAAATATCCCCTTCAATATATATATATATATATATGTTCTGGAATGCTAGATAAGAAATATAAAAGTTATTAAATATTCATAAATAGGTTTTAACAATAATTATTACAAGTAACGTTTTTATGTAAGATCTATTATATGGGTTAAAGGGACAAACATGATACATAAATTTATTTTAGTGACATCTAATAATTATGCTAATATATTGAGGAATTTCGTGCAACAGAAGAATTGTTAAAAACTATTTATTTGATGTAAACGTTGGATATGGTTTTTACTATATAAAGTGATCAAGGAATTCACCATTTGTTATATACAAAGTTAAAACATAAATAAAAATATGGCTGGAATTCTCAAGCTTTTTTATATTGCAATCATTTATGTTTCTTTGTTTCTTGTTGTAATCGAGAGTAAAGGTAAGCTCATTCTTAATTTTTTTTATCTTAGACACAATATTTCATTCATATATAGTAATATTTTCTTATCCTTATTTTACATTGCAGATGGTTGTAAAACTTACTTCGATTGCTTGATACAATATCCTAGTCATAAAGAAGATACTTTGAAGTGCATTGGCGGTCATTGTGTGTGCATTAATTACCAATTAGGGTAAAAAAAATAACTTTTTTTTTCTTTCTTCCATTCGGCAAAGTCTTTTTATTTTATTTTCTCATTGTAATATTGTTACTCTTATAATTTGTCTCAAACTTTCATGTAATTATCTAACCTTACAATTTGTTTGATCGCATTATATATATATATAATCGAAAAATGAGTACAAGGGGTACTCTAACAATACAATAAAATTCAAAGCCTCATAAAGGAGAATCATTTTAAATAGGGACTAAGAGTCCATAAACATAAGAATAATGGGATAGAAGTTAGCAAAACACACAAATAAGCCACCGTTCATCTTTGACTCAATCATATCATACATCCTTCCTAAAGTTCCATTCAAATCATTCCCAACAATTTTCTGCATGCTAAACTAAATCCTGACATTGAAACTAATAAATCTAAATGCTATAAGTCTATTAGAGTCTATAATTTAGGCCAGAATAGACCACTATAGTATCATCTAGCCATGTTTAAAATAATGATAATACCCTTTCTAAAAGTTCCAGTAACGAATTTTGATTAGCTTACAATTCACAACACCAAACTTAGTATAGATTAGGACTATATATTATAGAAGGAAACTTATGTTATTGGGTTTTGGTAATTGGTGAAATTTCTTAGCTAGCATCTCAATTTATGATAGAAACTTATGTTTTTATTTTTTCTTAATTCTTAGGTTGCTGAACAAGTTGAAATTGAGTATGTGTACCAGAGAAGGCAGACCAGGATGAAGGCATGGCTGAAGAATTTATAACTTTTTTGAGAAATTTAGTTTCGGTGATGCTGTCATCGCTTTGGAGGTAATGAGCCGGTCTTAATTGTCTTTCTCTCATCACAATTTCTTCGTTTTTTTCTTTCATTAAAGGTTTGCTATTGTACAACTAGGAAATTGATAAAGATGAGTCGGCAGAAAATGTAACTAGGAAAAATAGACAAGGCTCTCTCTACTTAAAGTGGTTACTCCATAATTCAAAACCTTGATACAAGGGTCCTTAGATTCTTGATTTCGTGGTAAGGAATTTGTCTTTTACAATACTTGGTATTTGTGAAGTCAAACTATTATATTCATCTTGCATGTGCTGATCTATGTCAATTATTTCCTGCATGTGCCAAATCGAAATTTGGATTAGTTGTCTCTGTATCATCAGAAGTGGTAACTGTATCTCATTGTCTTTTTCTTGGTTATGATTTGTACTTTTTTCTTCTAAGCTTGAACTTTATTGCCATTTTTTTTTTAGTGGATGCTATTTTTGGAACTTTTACCTCTTATATGTTTATAAAAAAAAAGTGTGTTTCTGATTTTCGGATATCAATCCATTGATTGGTTTTGAACCTTTAATCTTTGAACTTTTTACTTTTATTTTTGGGAAGGGAAAAAGAGAAAAAAAAACCCTTAAGAGATTATGGATCTGGGGGTTGGTTTCGCGGAGGGAAGGTGTTAAAGACCCTACACGACTACGGTACTCCGTAGGAACCTTTTGTCTAATTTATCTTGTGCTAAGTTATTTACTTATTTTGTAAATAATTGCCTAAGAGTCTAAGTGAAAGAATGGAGGGAGAAGAAGTATGATTTTGTTATTTTTTATTTGATTTGGAAGGATTGGGTCTTTTGCCTACATACCCACAAGTGGGATCAAAACCAATGTAGTTCACTCTCAAAAATTATTTTTTGTGAGTTAGGTTAATTTTATAATTTTTGAAAATAGTTTTGAGAAGGAGAAAGAGACCTCAAGGCATGAGAGAAAATAAGATGAGGTTGGTCAAATTTTAATTACAAGAAACTCAAGTCTAGATATGAATATTAAATTGATTAAACATTTGATTAAGAAAATAAAAGGAAAAAACACTTGAATTAATCCAAAGTTTCTTAAGAAAATATTTTTAGATTTTTGCATATTTGATTTTTTTTTTGGTAAAGAGATTTTTCTAAATTAAACGTAAACTAAGAAACTAAGCGTAACGACGTAACGTGATGAAAAAAAGCGAGAAATTTACAAAGGATGTTGGATCCCAAACAAATTCTCAAGTTATGGAAATGAACCTAAAATTACTAATAGTTTGATTTTAAGAAAATAATTAAGGTCTAATAATTAACCTAATTTGTCTCTAATTCATTTCGGTCCTCGATTACGGTTTATGACGTAATGCGGTAAATAAATTGTGGTGTCGGTGCATCTTCTCATTATCATGATTACATAGTTCCTAATTACATTCTAAAGCTTCAAGAGAAAAAATAAATGACAAGAAAATAAAATGCATGAATTAAATTACATCAAAACCTAAATACATACTAATAAAATGATGACAATAAAATAAATGACAAAAGTTAAATATGCATGCAACAATTTCAAGCACAAATTAAAATAGAGACAAAATAAACTACAATCAAATAATAAACCAACAAGTTTAAAGAGATAAAAAAGGTGAAAATAAATAAACAATGATAAACATTAAAAGTTAAGGAATTAAAAATGAGAAAGTAAAAATTATAGTGTAAATAAGTAAAAAAAAACATAGTGAAAATAAATAAAAGAAAATTAGCTCAGCACTGGACAAATCTGGACCGTCTGATGAATCAGAGGGTCCAAATTTAATCACAACATTTTCATCAGAGCCACAAGATTAATCAAATGGTTTAAAAAAACACAAAAAAAGAGAAATAAATACAAGAAGCACAGTGACCGTCAGATTTTAGATCTGACGGCTAAAAAAACAAGCACACATTAAAAATAGAAACAAACACACTGTATCTCAAACAGGATCATCCTGGGGCGTTGGATCTGAGATCCAACGGCCTAGTCCTGGAGTTTCACAGTAGTTACTATAGACAGTAAACACAGGATCCCTAAACAGAATCATCACTGGCCGTCAGATTTTAAATCAGACGGCCTAGATCTGAACCATGGATCAAACCACATGAAACTATGACAAAAAATAAGTACTATAAATACCGAACTTAACAAAAAAACATCATAATCCAAAAACACTTCTCTCTCTTAACACAAGTTAGAG